>MTLE01002808.1_pt2 | contig 35397 bp, 25 predicted proteins | sample 1982461 | NCBI WGS metagenome assembly MTLE01 (sample SAMN05712605, study PRJNA340218) | biofilm metagenome | isolation source: sample SPL anode biofilm adapted to -200 mV | place: USA | collected 2012-02-03
AACCTGCTGAGCTATGCTCCCGTAGTGTATAAGAACGAGAAGAAGAAAACAATCTTCTCAATAAAAAAGGTCTCCAACGATAGTTAGTGACCTGAAGTGGGAGCAACAGGATTCGAACCTGTGACCCTCTGCTTGTAAGGCAGATGCTCTAAACCTGCTGAGCTATGCTCCCGAGTTTTTAAGAACGTTGATGCTTTTTGTTGGCGTCAATTGTGATGCAAAAGTACGGCTTTTCTGTTAATGTGCAAATCTTTTTGCCTTTTTTTTCCAATCAGGCTAGGAGATCAATTTTAAATAGTGTTTATCAAATGGTTAAATCGTTAGTTTGTTGAATCTTGAATTGTTGAATCTTGAATCTCTTTCCTGAATCAATGAGTGGTTAAGTAGATGTATCCTTTAATTTCTTTTATTTTTGTAAAAAAACTGTGGATGTACAAACTTAAGGCGAAATGGTATTTATTTGGGGCAATGCTACTTGTTGTATTTGCATGCAATCCTTCTCGTCATCTACCTCAGGGGCAGAAACTATTGGTGAAGCAGAGAGTTGTTATTGATGATAAAGAGGTTCCCGTTGATGAGGTTAAAAGTTTGATACAACAGCAGCCTAATGACAAATTTCTAAGTATCTGGGATTTGAATTTATGGGTTTATCAGAAGACAAATTCAGGATCGCTTACGCCTTTTAGGAAGTGGTTAAGGAACGCAGCTGGATCGCCACCGGTAATCTTTAATTCTGTACTGATTGATGATTCAAAAAGGGCTATTACTTCATATATGCAGAGTAAGGGGTTTTATAACTCGGTTGTGAATTGTAAACAGCAGCCTCATGATAAAAAGATTGATCTTCACTGGGAGGTGATTTCGGGCAAACCTTATACCATTCATGATTATAGTGTCAGCGCAGAAGATCCAGACTTGAAGTTATTGATTGATACCATGCCCGGTGGTTCTTTTGTAAAGAAAGGGATGAGATTTGAAACCAAGCCTCTCGCAAGTGAGCGTGAACGTATAAGTTTAATGATTAGAGATGCCGGCTATTTTGGTTTTTCGCCTGATTATATTGTTTTTGAGGTTGATAGTATGGTGGGTAATCATCTGGTGGATGTGTCTATGATCATAAAAAATCCTGTGAAATCAGTCGTAAGTCCTGAAGGAGGTTTGGTGGTTGTTCCAGATAGACATAAGCGTTATTATATTGGTGATATTGAAGTTCGTTCTTCAATGAGTACTATAAGAACCGATATAAATGGGCTTCAATCTCAGATAAGGGATACTCTATTTTGGCATGATGAATCCAATCCAGATAGTTTAAAGAAGCCAGATATTAAATTCTATTATACAGATCGGTATCGTGTTAATCCTTGGGCAATAGCACCCGGTGTGGCCTTTCGTAGTGGTGATACTTATAACATGACTAAGGTCAACCATACTTATAGGGCATTGACCGGAATTAATTTTTTCAGATATGTAAGTATTGATTTTGAGCCAGATGAAGCATTACGAGATTCGTTGCCAGAGGGTGTTGGTCGATTAAAATGCTTAATTAATATTACCAAGGCACCTCTCAATGCAGGGGGACTTGAGGCGGATATCACAAATACGGGTGGTAATCCTGGGATTTCCGGGAATATTAATTATCTGAATCGTAATATTTTTAGAGGAGGTGAGTTACTCCATTTTCGATTGCGCGGGGCAATGGAGGTGCAAACCAGTTTGAATGGTACAAATACCAGCAAGGTATTAGGAGTCTTTAATACACTTGAGACCGGAGTAGAACTTAATGTTGAATTCCCTCGATTTTTAAGTCCGTTTAATCTTGGTGCGCTTCCTATGTATCTTCGTCCCAAGACAAAGCTTAGTTCTGGTTTTAATATGCAGTTAAGGCCTGACTATACCCGTTACATTACTAATGTGGGTTTTGGGTACACTTGGCGGCCAAATAGTACAGTTGAGCATCAATACTCTTTGGTAGATATTAATTCTGTAAAGGTCTTTAGAACTGATGATTTCAATGAGTTACTTGCTGAATTGGATAACCCAAGACTGATTAGTCAATATACTGACCATTTGATTATGGCCATGAGGTATAGTTTTATTTTTAATAATCAGCAGATCAATAGAGTTAAGAATTATCTTTTCTTTAGGTTAGATTTAGAGAGTTCCGGAAATGTTTTATATCTGGCAGATAAAATCATTAATGCTCCTAAAACAGATGAAGGTTATTATTCTTTGTTTAATATCAGATATGCCCAATATCTTAGAGGGAGTCTTGACTTTCGTTACTTCTGGATGCTAGATAAGGATAATATCTTGGCGCTTCGTCTATTTGGTGGTTTAGGAAAGCCATATGGGAACTCACAAGCATTACCATTTGAGAAGGGCTATTATGCAGGAGGTGCCAACGGTATGAGAGGTTGGGGTTTTAAAGGGTTAGGTCCAGGTTCATTTGCAAATGCTGATGGTCGTAATATTGATAGGATGGGGGATGTTCAGCTTGAAGGTAATCTGGAGATGAGGTTCCCGTTATACGGATTCTTAAAAGGGGCGCTTTTTTTGGATGTAGGTAATGTCTGGCTATTGAATAATAGTAGTACTTTCCCGGGAGGCACGTTAAGGGTTGACTTTCTTGCCAGAGAACTTGCGGCTGATATTGGCTTAGGCTTAAGGTTTTCATTTGACTATTTTGTATTTAGGTTAGATGGAGCCCTGCCCGTTCATGATCCGGCTCTTCCTGAGGCTAATAGATGGGTTTTAGGTAAGAGTTCGATTGGTGATGTTCTTTGGAATTTTGGTATTGGATATCCATTCTAATGGCTGAAGAAGAGAGAAGTGAGGCCTTTAGAGATTGGGTTATAACTCTTTCCGGGCTAATTAAAGATTCGTTGGGCCATACACCCACTCATGACCAATCAGGTGCGATTGAGTTGTTTGCCGCGCTTCTATATCCTGATGAACAGTATCGTGGGATGTTATTGAAGGGCTATGCAGGTACTGGTAAAACCTCATTAATTGCTGCTCTTACAAAAGTTGCTCCACGATTAGGGTATTCAATAGTGTTGCTTGCCCCCACTGGTCGTGCTGCTAAAGTTTTATCTTCCTATACAGAGCAAGTTGCTTATACTATACACAAGTATATTTATAGATCGTATACTCTTCCGACTGGTAGTGTTGGATTCAGACTTCAGGCTAATCTTTTAAAAAGAGCTATTTTTATTGTTGATGAGGCTTCCATGATTCAGTCTGAGGAGGTCTTTTTACCTGGTAGTGAGGTTGAGAGTAGAAACCTGCTTGATGATTTGATTCGTTTTGTAAAATATGGAAAGAGCTGTCGTTTGTTGATTTCGGGTGATAGTGCACAGCTCCCTCCTGTTGGTAGTGAAGATACCCTTGCGTTGAATGTAGAGACCTTGTCGGAACTTAGCGAATGGCCGTTTCTCTCGTATGAAATGACAGAGGTTGTGAGGCAAGCTAGACAAAGCGGGATTTTGTATAATGCTACAGTCCTACGAGAAAAAATCACATCTGAAGAGACACTACTCCCTTTTTTCAATGTCCATCGGTTTGCTGATTTTCAGATGCCGGATGCTGGTGAGTTTTATGATCTTTTCTCAAATGCCTTTCATCATAAAGATTCCTCTCATGCGGTGGTTATATGTAGGTCTAATAAAAGAGCTAATCTTTATAATAATCAGATCAGGGGTAGGATACTGTGTAGGGAGGAGGAGTTATCGGCTGGTGACCGGTTAATGGTGGTAAAGAATAACTATTATTGGTTGCCTTCAGATTCGGCAGCAGGATTCATTGCAAATGGTGATATCATTGAGATCAAAAGAATACAGAGAATAGTTACCCTCTATTCATTAAAATTTGCGGTTGTCGAAATATCACTTCCTGATTTTGATATTGAGAATCTAGAGACGATATTGTTACTCGATACTTTAAGCAGTGAATCAGCGGCATTGAGTCAAGGTGAATCACGAAGGTTCTTCGAGGAGGTTATGCAAGACTATGCAGATGAGCCTAATCGAAGAAAAAGAGTACAAAAAGTTAGAGAGGATAAGTGGTTTAACGCACTTCAGGTTAAATTTGCATATGCTTTGACCTGTCATAAAACTCAAGGGGGGCAATGGAGTAATGTGTTTATTGATGCACCATACAATCCTGAAAATCAGTTTACGATAGGAGATTTAAAGTGGTTTTATACGGCAATTACTCGTGCTACAAAGCAGGTTTGGTTAGCCGGATTTGGGAAGGAGTACTTTTTTGATTCCTAACAATCAAGTATATGAATTATAAGCAAACCCTGGATTATATATATGCTAATCTGCCAATGTTTCAACGAATTGGAGCAGCTGCCTATAAGGCTGATTTGGGTACTACAATTCAGTTGTGTGAGAGATTAGGTAACCCTCAATTAACCTTCCCTTCAGTGCATATCGCTGGAACTAATGGAAAGGGGTCTGTTTCTCATCTTACTGCCTCGGTTTTAATGGAATCAGGATATAAGGTTGGGCTTTTTACCTCTCCTCATATGAAAGACTACAGAGAAAGAATCCGAATCAATGGACGAATGATTCCGGAAGATTGGGTGGTGAAGTTTGTTAATCGGAATAAGGAGAACTTTGAAGAACTTCGTCCTTCGTTTTTTGAGATGACGTACGGATTAGCCTGTTCCTGGTTTGCTGAACAGGATGTAGATATTGTTGTGATGGAAACAGGAATGGGAGGTAGGTTAGATTCTACTAATACTTGTCGATCTATACTTTCCGTAATAACCAATATTGCTTTTGATCATATGCAGTTTCTGGGTTCTACTTTACCTGCGATTGCGACAGAAAAGGCTGGTATAATCCGAAAAGCAATTCCTGTTATAGTTGGTCAAAGCCAATCTGAGGTACTCCCCGTTTTTCTGCAACGAGCGAGCAATTTGGAGACCTCTGTTCAGCTTGCCGATGAACACTACCAGGTTATAGATTGGGATTATAACCAGCAAAATAATACGGTGAGTTTCTCTCTACTAAAGGATAAACGTTTTTTCCTTTCCAATTTAACCTGTGAACTCACCGGTGCTTATCAGAAGAAGAATCTGAGTACAGCGGCTGCTATATGCGAAATGCTTCCTGATTTGGGCTTTTCCGTAAGCTCAGAGTCGTTTAAGAGGGGAGTTGCAAAAGTTGTTACTAATACTGGAATAAAGGGAAGATGGCAGCGAATCGGGAATGATCCGCTGACTATTGCAGATACCGGTCATAATGAAGATGGTATTCGTCAGGTGCTTGATCAGCTAAAAATGATGAATTATGAGCAATTATGGTGGGTTCTTGGCATGGTTAACGATAAAGATATTAGTACAGTACTAAAGATGTTACCCAAGGATGCTAATTACATTTTTTGTCAGGCTTCGGTTCCAAGAGCCTTAGATGCATTTGAATTAGAAAAGATTGCTTCTTCAGTTGGACTTAAAGGAGTTGTCATTCCCGATGTCTCAAAAGCTACATTGCAGGCTCGAAAAAATGCCTCAAAAATGGATCTTATCCTTGTGGGTGGTAGTACCTTTGTGGCTGCCGAGGTTGTTTAATTACTTTCATTCGCAAAACAAATAGTCCCAAGCTATAAAACAAAAAGTACAAAGACACACACTCATTCTATAAATATCTGACTGGATTATTCTTGATGAGTTGTTCTTCAGCAGAGTTCACTTCAGCTTAATCCAGTATTTTAAATGTAAACCTATTTCAGAGATAAAACAAAAGTGAAAATTAGAATCAGGACTTTTTACCTGTCTTATATTTGCTTCGTCATTATCGTTTCAAAGTTTTGGTCATTTGCCTTTTATTCATGTAGCAAATTTACACAAGACGAGTTACGTCTATTTAATGTAAAAAAATTACGAAACGGTTTTGGCAACCATTTCTCCTGAAAGAAATCAATTATATTATGAACGCCACATTGAACCAAGTCCCTGAAACCTCCCAATACCGCTTCACCGTGCTTTTAGCTGACGACGAACCCCAGAACCTCAAAGACTTGGTTGATATTCTGTTTCTGGAAAACTACGAAATCTTGCTTGCCTCCAACGGGACATCTGCTATAGAGTTGGCCGCAAAGCATCATCCAGAAGCAATTGTCATGGACTGGGACATGCCTGAAAAAGATGGTTTGGAAGCTATAAAAATACTTCGTGCATCACCATCCACCATGTTTATTCCCATAATCATGGCCACTGGAAAAATGTTGACCACCACCGATCTGAGCCAGGCGTTTGAAGCCGGAGCCAACGACTACATACGAAAGCCATTCGACAACGTAGAAATAATTGCCCGCTTGAAAGCAATGATTCATTTACATCAACAATATCAGACCCGAATGGAGCTTCAGGCCAGAATGGCTCAAAAAGAGATTGAACTAATCAACCAACAACTACAGGTTAACAATCAATCGATGGCAGCCATGAAAATGCGCTTAGTGAACAATGCGGAGAACCATCGCCATTTTATTGAAGGGCTGAAAGAACTTTTACCACTCACCAACAAAAATGGAGAAGAAAAAATTGCAAAACTCATTTCCGAAATAAAAACCCGAACTCTCACCATTAATTGGACAGAATTCGACTATCTGTTTGCCCAGATACACCAATCGTTCTATACATTCCTAAACCAACGTTTCCCTGATATTAGTCAGGCCGACCGCAAATTGTGCGGACTCATGAAGCTCAGCCTAAGCACGAAGGAGATAGCCAGTGTACTTAACGTCTCATTGGAAACCATCAAAAAAAACAAATTCAGATTAAAAAAGAAATTTGGCCTTCAGCCTTGCGACTCGCTGATAAGATTCATTCAGGAAATTAATTAACCGCCATGAAACTGCCAAAGCACCTTCCTCATTTCATTCTCCTTGTCCTAGCTCTCTTCGTTACTATCCTGATCAGTAATGTGATTCCCGAAAAGCAATTTGCTTTATTCTCTCTTGAGCTTGATTCGGTTTGGCAAAAGAATGCAAGCGATCAAGTATACGTGGTTGATTTAAACAACGATTCTCTGCCTGAATTTCTAACCCATCACAACATCAATCAATCCGGTCACTCTATCGAATACCGGTATAAAGACAAATTGCACACCGTTTATATTTTTTATAAAGACGATTTCTGCATCAGTAAGTTTTTGCATTTCAGTGATGTAAACCAGGATGGAAATAAAGAAATTGTATTTATCACCGTAACTGATGAAGTAGCCTGGTTGAATGTACTTGCTTATAATAAAAATCTTGATCAATTCCAACAGGTAAAGAAAATTGAAATTGGATCGGCCAGATATTACAACCATAAGCCTGACGTAATTAACAACTTCATTACTTCTGATCAATCAACAATTTATTTTGATCTCACTCCGGGCTACTCCGTTAAGAACCGTTATATTTATAAGTACGATCTGACCAACGACAGTTTGACTTCATCTGATAAAAGTAGTATTGTAGTAAAAAAAGCAGGGTTGATCAACATCAAGGGTGAAAACTATTTATTAGCAAAGGAAATACTGGCAACAGGCAACACCATGACATCTTTAGAGTACGAAAGTATGGAGAGGTCAACCAATAAAGATACTATTGAGATATTTAAGATCTATAAACCACTAAAATATCTGGTTTATGATTATGGCGACTTTTCATCCTATATTCTGCTTTTCAACAATAAACTAAATTTTGCATTCAAGCCCATCGAGTTTTATGGTTGGACAAATTTTACCAAATCAGATATTATTAGCATCAACGACGTTCCCCATATCATAGCACTAACCAATACAGATATAGGGGATCACAGTAACAAAGTGATTACCCTTTGCGATTTGCACGGCAAGATAATAAAGCAATTCTCACTTCCTCGTAACTTCACCGAAATATACACCGATAAAAACTGCATCGTCTTCAGGGATAAGGAAGATATGATTGTGTATTCCAACAACCTTGAAGTTACTAAGCAGATACAGAATATTACCCACAGTTCGGGTTTTTTTGACATCGATGGAGATAGGAAAAGCGAGTTTATAGCCTTCCGGGATCATGAAATGATGGTATTTTCTCCTGATTTTAATCTTAAAGCCCGAATTGCTATTAGTCAGGAATTTGCACCTTACCCACAGGAATACGGCATCAATACCATCCGGGTTGGCGAAAGGATTTGTTTCTATTACAATACCAACCTGTATTACTATCTGTTTAGCTTGAAGCAAAACCCTTTCGCCATTTTCAAATACCCATTCTACATTCTGGTGTTTTTGATTTGGGCTGGACTTTTATTACTGATCTTACGATTGAATTCCAGAAGACTCGAAAATGAAAAGCAACATCTTGAAGAAATTGTCTCGGAACGCACCTTGGAATTACAAACAAAAAACCAGAAACTGACCGAACAAAAAGAAGAAATACATGTCCAGGCTAAGGAAATTGCCCTACAATACCACAAATTGGAAAGACTTGATCAGTTCAAACGCATCCTAATCAGTACATTGGTACACGATTTGAAAAATCCTTTAAGCCAAATCATTGCCAAAACATCCGACAAGCAAATCAAACATATATCAGCAAAAATGCTCGGGCTGGTATCTAATCTTCTCGATGTTGAGAAACATGAGCACACAACTATAAGTCTCAATAAAGAAGTTATACCTCTTGATCAGCTGATTGACGATGTTGTCGCTGAACAACAGATCAGCCTTCAGGAAAAAAATATAAAGGTAAATTACACCTCCGACAACCCAAACGTAGTAGCCGATCCTGCACTTTTGTCGCGCATGATGGAAAATCTTCTAACCAATGCTATCCGCTATACTCCCCTCAATGCAGCCATTACCATTAGCGCATTAACACAGCCCGATGGTATAGTAAACATTGCTGTGTCGAACCCTGGATCGCAAATCAAGCCCGAAATGCTTCATGCCATCTTCGATAAATACGTGCAAGACACTATATCCACTCATTCATCGAGTTACCGATCTACCGGACTTGGGCTAACGTTTTGCCGTATGGTGGCTGCGGCTCATGGACATACGATAAAGGCCGCAAACACCCTCCATGGCGTAACCTTCAGCTTCACCCTCGATGGGAACAACAAAGCACGGGAAGTAACACAGACCTCCTTGGAATGGGGCAAGATTGATTTGACTAATGATGAACGACTTTTGCTACAACCCTGGCTGACTCAGCTGCAATCATTCGAACCTTACATGATTTGCGACATACGCCGCATAACAGAATCCATGCCCAGCCACACACCAAGCCTGGTGTTATTTAAACAACAACTACTCGACGCTGCTTACGCATCTAATTACGTGCAATTTAGAAAAATGGTGAAGGGTGAATAGTGGGTGGTTGTGTCAATGGCTGAATAGCTTTGACCGTTTCGTGTGTGGTTTTATCGGGATGTAGAAGAAATCCAGAAAGTATCACCCCAGCTATCTAACCTATGTTTGTTGTAGGATGAAAATCATGTGTTTAACCCTGTTTGTTTTTCACTCTAACCCTCTAAGCCATTTTTATTTTCCCCTGTACAGAGATATCCATCGAGGTGGTTCTTCTTTTGATGCACGGGCTTTGCCTCTATACAAGCATATGCGTCATTGCAAGGCCGAAGGCCGCAGCAATCTTTTCCATTCTGACATACTTTCCATTTCTTGAATACCTATTAGACCAAAAACACTTAAAAGTCGCAATCAACACTCGCATAAAAAATAACATTTTGTTGAATATATCTTGGTTGATTGATAGTAAGGAAATCTTCAATTTGTCCCCCTTTTGCCCCCCTAAGAAACTTGGCGTCTGGATTTTCACCCAGTATTTTTACTACAAATATTTTATTGTCTAATCCAAATCTCAGATCATGAAAAAATCTATACAAAAAAAATGGACGCTATTGTTCGCCTTGCTGTTTGTTGGGTGGAGTGCGATGGCGCAAACAGTTGTGTCCGACAACACCAACAATCTGACCGAAATACTTGGTCAGCCCTCGCCGAGTTCCTCACTTGCTACAGGTCCGAAAGGTATTACATTTACTACAGGTAGCAATGCTGTAAATCTAAACAGCGTTACATTCGGAATTTATGGGAATAGTGCAGGAACGGCAAGTATAGGGCTTATGCTTTTCGAAGGGACAGGAACAAGTGGCAATCTCTTGCAAACGATACCGGAAGCCTCTTACTCGATTGAAACTCTAGCCAACGGAGGAACAAAAATAACTTGGAATATTTCTCCAACGTGGTCGCTCGCTGCAAATACCCGATATTCAATTATGGTCTTTTACAATTCGGGAGCGATAACTGCGCGAATTGCAGCAACTGAACTATCGCAGGATTCTTGGGTTGAAAACGCACTTACGTTCAATCAATTTACTGTCGAAAGTAGTTCTACACCTGTAAATTACTATGTTCAGATGTCTGCTGAATCTTCATCATCTCTTCCCATGCAGCTCGTCTTCACCACCACCTCCGACAACCAAAGTATAGCCCTGCCAATATACGGTACAGTTGATTGCACCGTGGACTGGGGTGATGGCTCGGCTGCCGAAGCCTTTTCCACAACCGGTTTGAAACCGCATACATTTGTTACTGCCGGAAATTACACTGTTAGTATAAGCGGCGTTTTAACTCATTTTGGCAAGCCTAATGGAAGTCCCTGGGACGGTGTTGTCTATCTAACCGAAGTCCTTAGTTTTGGTGATATCGGTTTAACTAGTTTACAAAGTGCTTTTTACAGTGCTGATAATTTAATAACTGTTCCAGCCGAGCTTCCGACAACGGTTACTGATTTGAGTCATTCATTCCATGACATTTCTCAAAGTGCTATTACAAATCTTAGCTCATGGGATGTAAGCAATGTAACTACTATGAAAGATATGTTTCATGGAGCAAATACATTCAATCAGGATATCAGCGGATGGGATGTCAGTAAGGTGGAAAACATGGGAGGTATGTTTGATAAAGCGGAGCTATTTAATGCAAACATAGGCACATGGAATGTGAGTTCAGTATCCAATATGGCCAGTATGTTTGCAGGAGCTGAATCTTTTAATCAGAACATTGGTAATTGGAATGTATCAAACGTTGAAAATATGAGCGTAATGTTTGGATTTGATGATGGTGCCGTATCGAATTTTAATCAGGACATCAGCACCAAAATCGTAAATGCAGGGCAACCCGATCAGTATACTGCATGGGATGTGAGTGGAGTGACAGGTATGGCAGGAATGTTTGCTGGAAATCAAAATTTTAATCATGATATTAGCAACTGGGATGTTCGTAGTGTAGTAGATATGTCGTGGATGTTTTATTATGCGACTGCTTTCGATCAAAATCTTGGTGGTTGGAACATTAGTTCTGCAACCACTATGAGTGATATGTTTACTGATGGTGGTCTTTCGACAGTTAACTATGATGCAATCCTCACGGGCTGGGCAGGACAAATACTTCAGACAGATGTAGAATTCAGCGCAGGTGCCACCAAATACTCAGACGGAGCCCCAGCCTCCGCACGTCAGTATATAATTTCAACCTACAACTGGACTATCACCGATGGCGGGGTTAACTCTTTAACCTACACATGGAATGGCTCCTCCAATTCCAACTGGAACACAGCTGCAAACTGGGATTTGAATGCCGTGCCCACTGCCGACGCCGACGTGGTGATAGCTAATGGCGGCACTGCCCCAGTAATCACTTCTTCAAATCAAATCACCTGTAATTCTCTCATAGTGAACCCTGATGCCAGCCTTACTATCAACGATCGTGGCTCGCTCATTACTAACTCGGCAACCGGAACAGTAACAGTAAAAAGAAATCTCTCCGGAGTAAACCAATACCACTTTCTCTCCTCACCCGTCAACAACGCCAATCTGGCAACTGTTTTCGATGCCGGTTCTCAGATGGATATCTATCTGCGTCGATTCGACGAACCCTCAGGCAACTGGGTAAACCTCGAAATTCCCGCTACCTTGGACAATGGCATTGGCTACTGCTACTTTTACTTTAGGCAATCTAAAGCAATAGGAACTACTGCTACATTCACCGGAAGTCTTATCACCTCCAATGTAACACCTACGCTGACTAACTTCGGAACCGGAGGACTCAACTATGCCGGGTGGAACCTCATTGGAAACCCTTACACTTCAGCAATTAAATGGGATATAGGAACCTGGGATCGAACTAATATTGATGACGCCGTGTATGTATATAGCAATGGGGTATATAAATCTTATGTTAGCGGAGCCGGTACTCTAACCAATGGTATCATTCCTGCACAGCAGGGGTTTTTCGTGAAAGCTAATGCCGCTTCACCTTCCATCACTATACCGGCCGACGCCAAGGTGCATAACACGCAGTCGTTTTATAAGAACTCCATTCCCAATGTGCTGCGCCTCGATGTGGCCTGCAACTTGAACGAATATGTTGACGGTACCTTTATCCGCTTCACTCCCGAATCCACTCCGCTGTTCGACAGCAAGTTTGATGCCTACAAGCTCAATAACGATTCCGATGCTCCCATGATCTATACTCATGCCGGCGACGCCTCCCTGAGCATCAACTCTCTGCCAGCTATCGAGGATTTCAGTGAAATTATCGTTAGCTTCACTGCAGGTGTTGATGGCCGCTACACCATCACTGCTTCAGGTATGGAAACCTTTGCCAACGACAACATCACCCTCACCGATCTAGCTACCAACGCCACACAAAACCTGGCACAAAACCCCATTTACTCCTTCGATGCCACTACCTCCGATCAGCCAGACCGCTTCAAAGTGAGCTTCGCAACTGTAGGAGTTGACGAGAACCCACTCCAAAATATCGGCGTGTATGCCACCAATGGAAAGATTGTGCTGCAACTTCCACAAGCTACCAAAGCACAAATAACCCTAATCAACTTAGCAGGTCAGTTAGTTGCTAAACACAACATCAACGCTTCGGGAGTTGCCACCATTGATGCCCCTGCTACAACAGGTGTTTACATGGTTACAATCACCACCGAAGACGGAACCATTACCCATAAAGTTATTGTGAAATGAAATTGAAAAGTTGCAATTTAAATAGAATTATCATGAAAAAGATCATTGCCAAACTGATGATTGCCGGACTGATGGCCTTTGCACCCTCTCTTTTGATGGCACAGCCATCCCCCGGCAATAACTCCAACGGAAATGCCGTAGGAGGTAACCCCATTGGAGGAGGAGGAGCGGCACCTGTCGGAAGCGGTGTAGGACTTCTACTCGGACTGGCGGCTGCATATGGTGCCAAACGCATTTACGATGCCAGAAAAAAACTGGAAGAGTAAAGTTTTTATAACTTTTTTTAACAAAGAGCCGTCGATACTGACGGCTCTTTGTTATTAGATGGGAGGCTGTGTGGAGGCACTACTTACTGGACTGGTGCCTGATTTTTAAAACAGAGAATCTTATGAAATTATTACTCAGTGAAAGCTTAAGATGCCAGTCTGTGGAATAACGGCTGCCATCAGGACTGGATTTGTTCCAGGGTGAAATTCATGACGCTATCCCTGCTTGTTCTTCACCCATACCCTCCAATCCCTCGCAATTTAGCACCTTCGGGGCAATAATATATTAGTCAATCCTACATGTCTAGGGTTTCACCTCTCATTGGTTTTTGACTTTAACAGTTAAGAAAATAAACAGATTAGGACTTCTGCTGTTTTTATTTAATTCCATTACCTCTGGTTAATTAATTAGTTAAACTCTAAGATTTGGTTACAATGCGACTAGCCACGTAAATTTAAATGATCAAACACTTCTCTAATGAACTATGGTATATCAAACTGCCTTTTACTACAGCCCAAGATATAGAATTTAAAACACAGGAGATAGTAAAATGGGTTATTCAGGATAAACAACGAATGACCATTCAACGAATATTGCAAGTCTCAATAAAAACATCATTATTCTGCCCACTTTCTTTTACAAAGTACCATACAAGTTAATACATTTGCCAAATGTTATACAAATCAACTTTATTAAAACTTTTTTAGGAAAAACTAGATGTGCTTTTCGTTTTATGGCCTATATACCTCAATTTTGAGATTTTCAATTGTAACTTTTGTAATTATCGAAACGTCTTGGTAAGTATGAGAAGAAAGACTAAAATCCTAACACTGATTTTCTTTATGGGGTTGTTCTCTATGAGTCTAATGGCTCAGAGAGATCAGTCAGTTGCCTATCTGTCAAAGGCTTTAAATCGGATGGATGAGCAGAAGTACTTAGATGCTACCTTGATTTGTTCCTATGCTATTAAACAAGATAGTAGTAATGCTGAGATCTGGTATGTAAGGGCTCTGGGTTTTTACAATCTGGGAAACAGCAAAGCAGCTTATGCTGATTTAACACAATCACTAAAAAGAAATAGCCGAAATGAGAACGCTTGGTTGCTCAGAAGTCAGATTAATCGTAAGTTTGGGAACATGAAAGAGGCTCTAAGCGATTTTAACGAGGCTAGAAAACTTAATCCTGGTGCAGCTTTTGCCTTTTTTGCACGAAAAACCTTCTCTTTTTTGTTTTGATTGTTTATTGAACCGGAATTTTGCAACATGGAGAGGTTTTTTTTGATCGGGTTAGCTTCTGATACCTAAAAAAGATTGACTTTAATCTATGATTTCTGACTTATGACTTTAAACTATATCTGGCTGGCCTTCTTTGTTATTGCGTTTATAGTGGCTCTCTTTCGATTGATCTTTTTTGGAGATATCGAGCCATTTAATGCGATGACAGGTAGTACATTTGATATGGCAAAGACCGGTTTTGAGCTTAGTTTGGGGTTAACAGGTGTAATGACACTATGGTTGGGCGTCATGAAAATTGGAGAAAAAGGGGGGCTAATACAAATTTTAGCAAGACTTGTGACCCCACTCTTTAGTCGCCTGATGCCAGAGATCCCTAAGGGACATCCGGTTATGGGGAGTATAATGATGAATTTAGCGGCAAATATGCTGGGGCTGGATAATGCTGCAACACCATTGGGGCTGAAGGCGATGCAGCAACTTCAGGATTTGAATAAAGAGAAAGAGAGGGCTTCTGACCCGATGATTATGTTTTTAGTTTTGAATACCAGTGGGCTGACCATTATACCGGTTAGTATAATGGTTTATAGAGCTCAGATGGGTGCTGCTCAACCGGCTGATGTATTTATTCCTATTCTGATAGCTACTTTTTTTAGCACACTGGTTGGTGTTATAACGGTCTCTCTCTTTCAGCGAATAAAACTCTGGCAACCCGTGGTATTACTGTATAGTACTGGTTTAACTTTAGTTGTAGCATCGATTATTTACTATTTTGTTCAGTTGCCACAAGATCAGATTGGTCCAATAAGTTCAGGTGCTTCTAATGTAATTCTCTTATCTATTATTGTCTTTTTTCTTGGTTTAGCTGCATTTAGAAAAGTCAATGTGTACGATGCATTTATAGAAGGAGCAAAAGAAGGGTTTTCGGTGGCAGTGAGAATTATACCGTATTTAATCGCAATGTTAGTTGGGATTGGAGTTTTTAGGGCAAGTGGGGCAATGGATTTTCTGGTGGATGGTATTAAAGGTTTGGTTGCATGGTTTGGTGGAGATGTTTCTTTTGCGGATGCAATGCCAACGGCCTTTATGAAGCCCTTGAGTGGTTCTGGTGCTCGTGGTATGATGGTTGAAACAATGAAGCATTTTGGTGCTGACTCGTTTGCGGGGAGGCTTTCATGTGTTTTTCAAGGAGCTAGTGATACTACTTTTTATATCCTAGCGGTCTATTTTGGTTCGGTGGGAGTGAGATACACAAGGCATGCTGTTGCTGCCGGACTTATCGCTGATTTGGCTGGAGTGGTTGCGGCAATAATTGTTTCCTATCTCTTTTTTGCAGTATAGCTGGCTTCCAATTTTTGGACTTTGTTTGCCTTTGTGATTCTGAAAGTTTATGTCTTATTTCTAACTATCCTGCTCATTTTAAGTGATATTTAAGGTTATGGGAGCTACTTTATGACTATTTTAAAGTATGGAATTTTATTCTTGAGAGTTGATTAATAGGGAGGGTTAGGTTTAGATAACTTTAACACAAATTATTATAGTTATAAGGTGTTGGTTTGCAGAGGTGTAAAGCTTTGTGTTGTCCAGTATTGGTGTTATTAGTTGTTTTGGTAGATCGTTAAGTCATGTTTATTCCAATATTTGGATAGTAAAAATTGGCATAAAACAATAAATGTGCCATATTTATATGTATTTGAAAAAGAGGATAATGATTATAATTCAAATTTTTTTTTAATCAATATTTGGAAATTAAATTTATATCTCGTTATCTTTGTTTCGACCTACTTACTAAAAAGACTCAACAAACTATCTCCTAACTAGAATGACTACGAACAAAAGGTCAGGTTACTTGAAATGAGAAAGAGGACTCTTTGATTTGCAAAACGAATCAGGAGTTCTCTTTTTTTATAGGTGTAGATATTTGAGAAATGTAAGGAGCGGACGACGGAGCTTTTTTATTGAGATGACCTAAAAGACCAATTTCCACAGATTCAAACCAAATATCTTCACTTATTCAATTAACAATGAAAAGAGAAATTTTACTATTTCTATCACTCTTAATGTTTGGGAGTGTTTTTGGCCAAACAATCACGACTGCTCAACCCGATTCGGCCTGTGTAAGCACGACCGAAATGTACCGTGTTGCAAATCATTCGGGTAGTACTTATCAATGGACTGTGACAAACAATAATGGGACAAACACGATTGTTGGTACTGGTCATGAAATCCATATTACCTGGTGTGCAAATCCTGGTAACGAAATGATAACTGTCAGAGAGACTTCTGATAAAGGCTGTTTAGGCGATATTGTGCAACTCCCTGTTGTGGTTGTTCCTCATCCTACTGTGATAGCACCCGCTGATATGATTGTTTGTGCTAGTCAGTCAACCATAAACTTAGTAGCTACGGCAACCAATTTTAAAAGGGTATTATGGACCGGGGGCGCTGGCAACTTCACTGTGGATAATGCACTTTCGACGGTTTATAATGTCAATGCTGCCGACATAGCCGCTGGTAGTGTGACATTGACTATAACGGCATATCCACTGGGTCCTTGTACACCTCCTGTTACAGATCAGGTTGTTATTACGTTTGATCCTGTTCCTACTGTTGCAGCAGGTTCAGATCAGACCATTTGTTCTACTTCGACTGTTTCTTTGAATGCTACGGTTGCACATGCCTCAACTATGTTATGGTCAACAAGTGGAGATGGTACATTTGTTCCTAATAATGCTGCGGTTTCAATCTATACGCCTGGTGCAGGAGATATTGCAGCTGGCACCGTTACTTTAACAATGACTGCTCAGCCTTCAGGTACCTGTGCTGTTCCTGCTAGTGATGCACTTATTGTTACGATTGTACCGGCCCCAGTAGCCGATGCTGGTGCTCCAAAGACTATTTGTGCTCAATCAACTGTAACATTAAATGATGCTACAGCTCAAAACTATGCGTCACTTATGTGGACTAGTCCCAGTGGTGGAACATTTAATGATCCAACAACACTTCATCCGGTTTATACCCCAAGCGCTGCAGATTTAGCCGCAGGCTCAGTATTGTTGACATTGACTGCTAATCCTAATAACCCTTGTGCTGTTCCAGCAACAGACCAGGTCTTAGTAACGATAATTGCTCAACCACTTGCTAATGCTGGCAGCGATGGTAATATCTGTTCTTCATCTACCTTCCAAATTACTACAGCTACGGCCTCTAATTATGCAACCTTAGCTTGGACAACCTCCGGTACCGGAACATTTGACAATACCGGTATAATTAATCCTACGTATACTCCTTCCACTGCTGATATTCTTGCTGGTAATGTTACCTTAACACTTACTGCAAATGCCAATACACCTTGTGCTGCTGCAGCAACAGACTTCTTGACTCTGAGCATACAGAAGACACCAGTCGCAAATGCGGGTCCCGGTATCACCCTCTGTGCTAGTTCACCTGTGAATATAACTGGTGCGACAGCTGCAAATTACTCTACAGTAGCTTGGGGATCATCTGGAACAGGTACATGGATTAACCAAAACACTTTGACCCCAACCTATACCCCAAGTGCTGCAGATACAGTAGCTGGCTCAGTAATATTGACTTTAACAGCTAATGCATTAGCTCCGTGTGCTGCTCCGGCAACTTCACAGATGATCATTACCTTCAGTCCTGATCCTGTTGCAATGGCAGGTGCAGATCAGACGATCTGTTCAAATGGTAGTGCTACTATGGCAGGAAAAGCTTTCCATGCTCAGAGTGTGTTATGGACAACTGCTGGTGATGGAACATTCAATGATGCAACATTATTGAATGCAGTTTATACACCAGGTGCAAATGATATCGCGGTAGGCTTCGCTGATCTTACACTGACAGCAACTGGTATTGCTCCATGCGGTACTACCGATAGTGATGTTATTCATGTTGTGATTATCAAGGCTGTGGTGGCTGATGCTGGTCCAGATATCAAGACTTGTCCTGAAATACAACCCGTTTCTCTTGCTGCTGCTACCGTAACCAATGGAGCTTCAATATTGTGGACAACCAGTGGAACAGGAACATTCACCAACCCAACTTCATTAGGAGCATTCTATACTCCATCACAAGCTGACATCAATAATGGTTCTGTTACATTAACGTTAACAGTTCAGGGTAATAGCCCATGTGCTGTTGTCATTGATACCCTCCTGCTTGAATTCTGGGCTAAGCCAGTTACTTCGCCTATCGAGCATTACTAATATTTGAAAAATTAAAAGAGAATCCCCTGCTGCCCGGCAGGGGATATGAGGTCGCAACGAACAACGGTTAGTGAGGATGAATGGCTCGCTCCTGAATCCCCCGGGAGGGGTAATCTAAGGAAAATCATTAGAGCAACACGTTGCGGCCTCATTTTTTTTTCTTAAAATTGCTTACTTTTTTAGACGTCAAATTCAGAGGGTTGGAAAAAAAGCCTATTTTTGCAACCCGAAATACCTTAAACCAATATGGCAAAGAGTAATGATAATCGTGAAGACACAATGGTAGCCGTTGAACAGGCTCTGTCAAAAACTGAAAGTTTCTTTGAAAAGAATCAGAAAATAATCATGATCGCAGTAGCTGCGGTTTTTCTGATTGTTCTTGGAGTTCTTGGATATACTAAGTTTATCTCTGGTCCCCGTGAACTCAAAGCAAACGATGAGCTATTTATGGCACAACGTTACTTCGAAATGGATTCACTTGATCTGGCGCTCAATGGAGATGGTCAGAATGCTGGTATGCTTGAAGTAATCTCTAACTACGGTAGCACAAAGGCTGGTAATTTAGCCAATTATTATGCCGGTATCTGTTATCTTAAAAAAGGAGAGTTCCAGAAAGCTATTGATCATTTAGAAGATTTTAGTTCTAAAGAGATTTTACCTGCTTCAATGGCCTTAGGTGCTATTGCTGATGCTAAATTAGAATTAGGCAAGACTGATGAAGCTATTGAGCTTTACAAAAAGGCTGCTACTACCTACAGCAATGAGTTCACCAGTCCTATGTTACTGATGAAAGCCGCTACTGCACTAGAGTTAAAAACAAATTATGCTGAGGCTATTAAAGTGTACGAAGATCTTAAGCTGAAATACCCTAGAAGTAATGAAGGGCGTGACGCTGATAAGTATATTGAAAGAGCACAAGGCTTAAGTGGTGCAGCAAAATAATATTTTTTGACTACTTTTATAAACCCGGCCTAAAACCGGGTTTTTTTATTTTTGATACATGGATAGAAAAGAAATCTCAATTATTTATATGGGTACGCCTGAGTTTGCGGTGGCGCCTTTAGAGGCATTACTTCATGCAGGATATCAGGTAAAGGCAGTTGTAACAGTTGCTGATAAGCCCGCTGGCAGGGGGCAAAAACTTCAGATGAGTGCCGTTAAAGAGTTTGCTATTGCTAATGATCTGGAGGTTCTACAACCTGTTAAACTTAAGGATCCTGTTTTTGTTGAACAGTTAAGGTCTTTTAATGCCGATCTCTTCGTTGTCGTTGCCTTTAGAATGCTTCCTGAGATTGTCTGGTCAATGCCCCGGCTCGGTACGTTGAACCTACATGGTTCTTTACTTCCAAAGTACAGAGGAGCCGCTCCGATTAATTATGCGATTATTAATGGAGAGTCGGAGTCTGGGGTTACTACCTTTTTAATAAAGCATGAGATAGATACAGGAGAGATTTTGCTTCAGGAGCGGTTAAACATAGATCCTGATGAAACTGCCGGAGAACTTCATGATAGGATGATGATAGTTGGTGCTGATCTGGTCGTGAAAACTGTGGATGCAATCAGAACTAACACCATTCAACCTATTCCTCAAGATATGTTGTTGTTAGAACCCTCTCATGCCCCTAAAATCTTTAAGCAAGATTGCAAAATTGACTGCTCCCGGAATCCAGTTGAATTATTTAATCAGGTTAGAGGACTATCTCCTTTCCCAACTGCCTATTTAGAGTTTTTAAAGCGGGATGGGGCTGTTTTATCCATGAAGATCTTTAGATGCGCTGTTCTCGCAGGAGATCCAGTTCCAGGCTCTGTAGTGTCTGATGGTAAGACCTATTTAAAGATAGGTGTTAATGGAGGCTTCCTGTCATTATTGGATGTCCAACTGGCTGGTAAAAAAAGGATGACTATACAGGAGTTTCTTCGTGGTTTTCCTACAGATGAAATTTCGACAATTCTTTAGAGATACATCAATTTTTTCTTTAACCCTGATGAGCTTGATGTCAAAACAGGGGTTTTTGAGACCTGTCATAACCTGTTTATAACTTTGTTAAGAAAAATAATATACAATTGTTTGTTTTTTTTGACCCAAAACATTGTTTTTAATTGTGGCGTATATATATTTGTAGCGGTTATAAATATGATGTTAACTAAGTGCCACTTAAAATGAACAAAACAGAACTTATCGATGCAATTGCTGCAAGTGCAGGCATCACCAAGGTAGGTGCCAAATCGGCACTTGAGTCATTTATTAATGAGGTTACTAATGCACTGAAAGAGGGAGATAAGGTGTCATTAGCAGGTTTCGGTACTTTTGCGATTGTTAAACGTTCCACACGCAGAGGCCGTAATCCAAAAACTCAACAGGTATTGGTAATTCCAGAAAAGAAAGTAGTGAAATTTAAAGCTGCTTCAACCTTTACTGATGAACTTAAATGATTTAACCTTTTATGATGTAAAGCAGCTCTGTGTTATTCTCAGAGCTGCTTTTTTTTTATTTTGGAAATTTCTTATAGTCGTTTGATTGTCGAATATTTACTTTGTATTATACCTGCTTTATATTTCTCAGGTTGATAATCCTCTAAATAGTACTTTTACTTATTGTTGGGGTTTTCTATGATTGTATTATTCGGCAATAAAATTATCTCATTTTCCTCTTCCATAAGCTTTAATATATTCCTTAATTCTGGTTCTCTAACATCAGGCAGGTTTCTTAATAATGTATATAAAGTGATATTATTATCTTTTCTTAGAGTTTGCTTTATGGAATATGATATTTCTTTAAATCGTTTAAGTGAGAGCTTCTTTTGGTTAATACTGATACATACATCGCACTGCTTGCAAGAGATGGCGTTTTTTTCTCCAAAGTAGGTTACAAGTTGTTCTGCTCTGCATTTCTCATCGTTTTCAATATAGGAGATAACTGATTTAGCTCTGGTTAATGCCTCCTGTTTTCTGATAAGATAGTTTTCAGGAGATATGGCTATATACCGCTCGTCAACTCTCTCGGAGTTAAGGATTAAACCCGGTTTGTCTCTTCGTGGTTGATAGGTTAGAACCCCCAACGTATGTAATTCTAATAAGAGTTCGACGATTTGGCTCGTTTGAAGCTTTAGCGATAAGGCTAACTGATCCTCTCTTATAGGACTAAGATCTGTGAAAATGCCCGTAGTACTTCTTGCCAGTGCTTTTGTGAAATGGTCATATTTTTTGTTCTCCACTTGAAATCGATAGAGATCTGAGCCCGGGATAAGAAATCTCACTTTTGATGGTTCATTTATCACATCCCGCAGTGTGATATAACCCTCCTTTTCTAAGAGACGAAGACTAGAAAACACTAAAAGCGGATTTAGATTGTAGCTGTCAGCAAAGAGCTGAAGATTAAAATCATTGTATTCATCTTTTCCGCCTCCAATGGGTATTTTTAGGTAGTTGCAAAGAGCATTATATGTTTTCTTGATTATATCCAGATGAGGATAATTAGCCTCAATATAATCGATTAGCTCACTTAGGTCTGCATTTTCCCACAGCAAGATGCAGTATGATTTTAAACCGTCTCTGCCTGCTCTTCCTGCTTCTTGAAAGTATGATTCTAAAGATTCAGGACAATCAAGATGGATGACTGTTCTAACTGCAGGTTTATCAATGCCCATCCCAAAGGCGTTAGTAGCTACTACCACTTGGATATAATCATCCATCCAAGCCTTCTGCGTTTCATCCCGTTGATCAGTGTTCATTCCCGCATGATAATAACCGGCGGTTATTCCTTTTTGGCGTAACCACAAGGCTATCTCTTTAGTGCGTTTTCTATTTCTTACATAGATTATTGAACTTCCCTGAACCTTCTGTAGAATAGATGTTATACGGTTTAATTTGTCCTCTTCTTTTAAAACCATATATACTAAGTTCTCACGCTGAAAACTACTTCTAAAGACTGTCTTCCCTTTAAAAGCCAGCTTATGTATTATATCATCAGCTACAACAGGAGTAGCCGTAGCCGTAAGTGCTAAAACAGGGGTGTTGGGAAACCATCCTCTTATGTCTGCTATGTTAAGGTATGGTGGCCGAAAGTCATAACCCCATTGTGAAATACAATGTGCTTCATCGACGGCTATTAAATTTATATTAAAATGGGGAAGATGTGCTTTGAAGAGATCAGTTTCAAGTCGTTCAGGTGAAACATACAAGAACTTTAGATTGCCTGAGGCTGCGTTCTGTAGTATAGCCTTAATCTCACCTTTTTCCATTCCACTGTATATCGCATTGGCAGAAATCCCCTTCTTCTTTAATGCACTTACCTGGTCTTTCATTAAGGCTATTAAAGGAGTTATTACCAGACAGAATCCATCCAGATACAATCCCGGAACCTGGTAACATACAGATTTTCCACCCCCTGTTGGCAATAGAGCCAGAGTGTCTTTTTTCTGGATTACCGATTCAATGATCTCCTTTTGTAGAGGTCTGAAAGCCCGAAATCCCCAATACTTAAAAAGTAGTTCAGTTATGGTCACTCCTGTATGATACTATATATTTAATAGATTTTAACTTTAAAATTACTATTTTTAACCTTTAAAAGTTTCAGATTTGGAATAGTTGTCGGATTTTTGCACCCTGAGACAATTATTCGTTGTACTGCTCCTATTTATAAATAAAATGTACTCCTAATGGATCCTTTAATTTACATGATGCTGGGATTTACCTTTTTCCCGGTAGTGTTGTGGACCGTTTTTAAGAAACTTAATATTGAGTCGTGGAAAACTTTAGTTCCAGGTTTAAACTATTATTTATGGGTTAAAGTAATTGAAAAGCCTATTTGGTGGTTTATCCTTTTGTTCGTTCCATTTATCAATATCTTCATGGTTTTCTTGATGATTGTTGAAGTGGCCCGGGGTTTTGGTAAGAATGATTTAGGCAATCAGGCATTAGCTGTTTTGTTACCGATTCTCTATTTACCTTATTTAGGGGTAAATGCGAATGATGTCTTTAAAAAAGTTAAAGATCGTCCTAAGGTTAAGAAAAGTCCTGCACGTGAATGGGTTGATGCGATTATCTTTGCTGTAGTAGCTGCAAGCATTATCAGGATTTTTACTTTTGAGGCATATACTATTCCAACAAGTTCAATGGAGAAGTCATTACTTGTTGGAGATTACCTTTTCGTAAGTAAGTTAAGTTATGGCCCTAAAGTACCAAACACTCCTTTAGCATTTCCCTTTGTACATCATACTTTACCACTGACTCTATTTACTAAGTCCTATGTGGAGTGGATAAAGCTGCCATATTATCGTTTCCCCGGTTTTGGTCATGTAAAGCTTTACGATGCCGTAGTCTTTAATTATCCCAGTGGTGATACCGTCATTCTGGAGCGTCAGAATGAGGATTACTATGATGTGGTAAGAAGAGCTGAAGAAGAGTTAAAGCAATCGATGGGGGGTAATTACTATGTAGGAGCCGGTAGAGATGCCGTTTGGAAGACCTATAAAGTTATTGCCCGACCAGTTGACAAACGGGAGAACTATATTAAACGCTGTATGGGAATGCCAGGTGACTCAATTTCGATTGTTGATCAACAGGTGTTCTTAAATGGTGTTGCTGCGAAAAATCCTGATAACAGAGAGTATAGATATTCTATTCTTACTGAAGATCTTCCTATGGCCGACAGAGTCTTTAGGAAATATAGAGTTTCTGAGGAGGATATCGCAATGTATAAGGCTTATGGTATGTTACCTCTTACGGCAGAAGTAGCCGCTCAACTGGCTAAAATCCCTGGTGTGAGAGAGGTAAAACGTGTGACCTATGATAAGGGGCTGAGAGATCCTTCCGTCTTTCCTCATGATACAGCATATTATTGGAATGTTGATAACTTTGGCCCGCTATACATTCCTAAAGAAGGGGCTACTGTCTCTTTAGATTTAAAGACGTTACCTCTCTATCAACGAATCATTGATGTTTATGAGAATAACGATTTACAGGTTAAAAATGGTCAAATTTATATCAATGGTGTTGTTACTACCAAGTATACCTTTAAGCAGAATTACTATTGGATGATGGGTGATAATCGCCATAATTCATTAGATAGTCGTTTTTGGGGCTTTGTTCCTGAAGACCATGTGGTAGGTAAAGCAATGTTTGTATGGTTATCATTAGATAAAGATCGTACACTTCGTGATGGTAAAATCAGATGGGATAAAATGATGCGATTTGTTCACTAGTTCTATTCTGTTTATCAATTAAAGAAAGCCCCTTGCAAATCTTTGCAAGGGGCTTTTTAATAAACTTAATTGCTTAAACCAGTTTCTTATCTTAAAGTAAGAAGTTCTCTGTATTTAGGTAGAGGCCAAAGCTCATCATCAACTAAAAGCTCAAGTTTATCAACACAATAACGAATGGTCTCAAAATAGGGTAGTACCTTCCTGTTGTATGCGATAGCTTGTTCTTTAATCGATTCAATAGCGTTAGCTCTCTTTCTCTCTTCTGTCATCTCTTCAACAGCAGTCTTGATGGTATCAATGTGTTCAGAGATTGATTTGATAGTAGAGATCTGGTTCTTTGCAAGATTAACAAAGGTCTTATTGTCAAGAACCTCTTTTAATCCTCTTACATTATCAACCAAAGTGTTCTGGTAGCGAATTGCGATAGGGATAATATGGTTTGTTGCCAGATCACCAATGACGCGTGATTCGATTTGAACCTCTTTGGTGTACTTTTCTAGTTTGATCTCATGACGTGCACTAAGTTCTCTTCCGGTGAGTACATTATTCTTTTCAAAGAGTGCAATGGTTTTTTGAGATACGTAGGCATTCAGGGCATCTGGTGTATTGCTGAAATTATTCAGACCCCGTTTTGCAGCCTCTTCCTTCCACTCCTCACTATAACAGTTCCCTTCAAATCGAACCTTTTTAGACTCGACAATATAGTCTTTCAGGAGGCTGAAGAGTACTTCGTCTTTAGATTTTCCTTTGCTGATCATTTCATTTGCCATACCCATAAACTGTTTAATTTGGTCAGCTACGGCAATGTTTATCGTGATCATGGCAATTGAGCAGTTTTGAGCAGAACCTACCGCACGGAACTCGAATTTATTACCCGTAAATGCAAAAGGAGAAGTCCTGTTTCGATCTGTATTGTCAAGACTGATTCCTGGGATCTTGGATATTCTAAGATCTAGTTCGGCTTTTAAACTCTCAGTAATTACCCCTTTTTCAGCTAATTCATCAAGAGCCTGGGTTAAGTATTCGCCAACAAAGGCTGACATGATTGCGGGAGGTGCTTCATGTCCACCTAACCGTTGATCATTACCGGAGGATGCAATAGAGGCTCGTAGGAGGTCGTTGTGTTCTGCGACGGCCTTCAGGACGATTGATAGGAAGGTAAGGAATCTGATGTTCTCTAATTGGTTTTTGCCGGGGGCTAACAGGTTGGCACCTCCATTCGTGGCAAGGCTCCAGTTGTTATGCTTTCCGGAACCATTAATCCGTGCAAATGGTTTTTCGTGAAGAAGGACAGCCAGATCGTGTTTGCGAGCTACCTTTTTAAGTAGGTGCATCATCAGCTGGTTGTGGTCGACAGCTAAATTTACCTCTTCGAAAACTGGGGCTAATTCAAATTGATTAGGCGCTACCTCGTTATGTCTTGTTTTAACCGGAATACCAAGACGATGGGCCTCATATTCGAAATCCTTCATAAATTCCATTACTCTTTCAGGAATTGTCCCAAAGTAATGGTCTGAGAGTTGCTGATCTTTAGCAGATGCATGACCGAAGACTGTGCGACCTGTCAACATAAGATCAGGACGAGCCATATATAAGGCTGAATCTACAACAAAATACTCTTGCTCCCAGCCTAAAGTAGCAATCACCTGAGTGTCATTGAAACCTAAGAAACGATTGAGTTCAACAGCGGCTTTGTCAATTTCACTAAGGGCTCGTAGCAGAGGTGTTTTATAGTCAAGTGCCTCGCCTGTATAAGAGACAAAGATTGTGGGAATACACAATGTGCCATCCATAATAAAGGCTGGTGAGGTAGGATCCCAAGCTGTATAACCTCTTGCTTCAAATGTGTTTCTTATACCTCCATTTGGAAAACTTGATGCGTCAGGCTCTTGTTGAACCAGTTCAGCTCCTTTAAATCGTTCTAAAGCCTTACCATTACCAATTGGATCAAGAAATGCATCATGCTTTTCTGCGGTAGCACCGGTAAGGGGGTGAAACCAATGTGTAAAGTGGGTAGCACCTTTGCTAAGTGCCCAAGCCTTCAATGATGAAGCAACCTGGTCTGCAATGCGACGATCAATTCGTTGTCCTTTCTCAATGGATGCTTGTAATGCCTTGTAAGCCTCCTCGGTGAGAAATTTCTTCATAGCCTCCTGATTAAACGTCATCTCGCCAAAATACTCAGAAGGTTGACGAGTTGTTGCAGCCTCAAATTTTCCGGGTTTTCTGTTCATCATGTACCCCAAGGCTTTGAAACGGATGTTTTCCATACTTGTAGTTGTTTAAAATGGGTTTTGCTGTTATATGGAGGTTGACATTAGTTTAAAACAATAATAGTCTTGTTCAGTTCAATTTTATTCTAGTATAAATTCTTATTTTTCAACACGCTACTATGATTTATATTACATTAATTATATGCTGTTGCTAGTTATCAAGGTCTACCCGGTACTTATAAAATGTCATAGTAGTAGTTGTTATTCATTATAATCTGTAAATATTAACTCATATTAAACATCAGTTAATTTGTGTCTGATGGCATATTTAACCAGATCGGCGGTAGAGTGTAACTCAAGTTTTTGCATGATATGGTTTTTATGTGTCTCTACGGTTCGTATGCTTATGAATAATTGATCGGCTATCTGCTGATTATTATAACCTGTCGCTACTAGCCTGAGAATGTCAAGTTCTCTGACTGATAGTTCCTTTTGTCGGTTATCTGCTTCCGGTGATCTGTTTTTGTTTAGAAATGACTTGAAGATTATCTTGCTTATCTCATCTGCATAGTAATCTTTTCCTTCTGCCAGTTGATGTATTGCATGAATCAACTCCTGCTGCGTGACGTTTTTGGGTAGATAACCTGATGCCCCTGCCTTAATAGCTTGCTGGATATACTCCTCTTGAAGGAACATACTCAGAAAGAGAATCTGTATCTTGTATGTTACAGCATGTGCTTTTATTTGACGCGCCAATTCGATCCCTGACTTTCCCGGCAAGGATATGTCCATTAGTATTAAATCAGGAAGATTTTGGTCGAGTAGTTTAAATAGTTCTATCCCTGATGAAGCTTCCCCAATTATAGTGATCCCAGTTTGTCCCGCAAGCATCGACCGTATTCCATCACGAATAATTTGGTGGTCGTCGACCACAATCAGCTTAATTGTTTCCATTTCTTCTGGGTTTAATCTTGCATTTGTGGTCATTGAGAGCAACTTTTAGAGATTAGATGGTGGCAGTTCCGCTTTATCACTCAGGTAGCTGGCAAACTCACTGAAGTTTTCAAACGAGAGATCGATTAGTAAATCATTTTCGGCCACCACTTTGGGAGATGCCCCTATAAATACGGTTGTCATCCCAAGCTTTTTGCCGAACTCCATATCCGACAGGGAATCTCCTGCTATAATGGATCGCTTAAAGTATATTTCAGGAAAGTCTCTCTTTGCTTCGAGACCCATACCGACCTCTGGCTTTCTCCTCAGACTACCCGAACCTTTGAGATCTGAACAATGGTATACTTTGTCTATCCGACCACCAGCTTGTTCAATCTCACTGCACATCATCCTATGGATACTATCCAGAGTCTCCACTTTCATTACTCCTTTACCGATACCTTGCTGATTGGTAACAACAAATATTCTCGAAAACAGAGGCGTAATCTGCCCTAAGGCCTCTTTAAAGCCATCCGTGAATTTGAACTCATCTACTGTCTTTACGTAGTCATCGATAAGCCTTACATTAATGACGCCATCCCTGTCAAGGAAAAGCGTCCAATTCTCATTACTTTTCGAAGGTAATGAAATCATCTTGCGCTTTTTCATAGTCTTCCGGGATTCCAATATCAATAAAGTATTGTTTGCAAACCATGCCGAATAGTGCTAATGACTCTGTGCTTTTCTCAAATAGATCTTTTTCAATTGAGAACTTTTCAGAAGGCGACATATTCATTAGCCACTCTTTTTTTAGTGAATAAACTCCGCCATTAATTATGCCTTTGCCTGTTTGACTCCCTTTTTCAAGAAAAGTGGAGATATGATTCTCAGAGTCTAAACAGATGGCTCCATAGCGGGTGACATCATCAACCTCACGTAAGACGAGCGCTGCAGGAGCTTGATTTGATAGGGCAAAGTCATAGAACTTCCTTAAGTTAACTCTGAATAGTGTATCACCATTCATGACTAATGCTCGTTTTCCTTCTACTTGCAGCATTGCCTTTCTGATTGCTCCACCGGTGCCTAATGGCTCTGTCTCTTGTGAGTATTCTATTTCTATATTTTTATATCTGTTAGAAAAGGTCTCTTCAACAGCCTCATGCATATAGCCTGTTGCCAGAATGACTTTTGAGACACCCGCATCATCAAGATAGTCAAGAATCCAGGATAAAAAAGGACGTCCTCTAACGGGTGCCAAAACCTTAGGACGATCGTTTACAACCGACTGTAATCTTGTTCCAAACCCACCTGCTAGAATAATGGCTTCTTTAAACATTATCTTGGGAATAAAGTTGCTTCAACAATCTCACAAAGGATATGCCCTAACATGATGTGAGCCTCTTGAATTCGGGGTGTATCTGTTGATGGTACGTTAACTAATATGTCGGCCAATCCTTTCATTTGACCTCCGGTAGACCCGGTAAAGGCAATACAGGTAACCCCAATTCTTTTTGAGGCTTCAAAAGCCCTAATTATATTTTTTGAGTTGCCTGAGGTGCTAAGGCCAATTAATACATCTCCTTGTCTAGCTGTGCCTAAAAGCAGTCTGGCATAGATCTCGTCATAGGAGTAGTCATTGGCCACAGCTGTTAAATAGGAGGTGTTAACATGAAGTGCTTCAGAGTTGAGAGGAGGACGATCATAATAGAATCTTCCTGAGAGTTCGGCAGCAAGATGTTGAGCATCAGCCGCACTTCCTCCATTACCGGCAAAGTGTACTTTACCTCCATTTTGAAGAGCTTGAATGCAGATACCAGCTGCCTGATCCAGGCGCTCTTGAAGTTGTTGGTCGGTAATTATTAATTGTTTAGTCTCTAAAGAATGCCTTATGGCACTTTCTATACGCTCTTTGTTGGTCATATTTGATGTCTGCAATTCATTCACCTTCATTTGCAAAAATACTTATTTTTTTAAGAAAGTGTGATTTATAGACTCCATGTAGAGAGTCCGGTGGTAGTAAATTCATACCTTCTTGTTGCCCCTCCAAACGATTTTAATTTTTCTGAGACTGCAAAACGGGTGTTTCCGGGACAGTAAAATGTCATAAAACCTCCACCACCTGCACCGCTTATCTTACCACCTGTAGCACCAGCCGATTTGGCTCCTTCATAAATCTGATCAATGAAGGGATTGGTTATTCCTGAAGCCATCTGCTTCTTGAAGTTCCAACCAAAATCCAGAATATCTCCAATCTTATCAAGTTCTCCCTTTAAGAGGGCCTCTTTCATCATGATTGATTGTTCTTTAAGCTTATGCATCGCTTCAATTGGCTTTTCGCTTTTTTGCCTAACATTGTGCGCCTGTGCCTCAATGATTGTGCTGCTTAAACGCGATGTCTCAGTATAGTATAGAAGGAGATTGTGAGAGAGCTCGTCAAGATATCTCTGCCTGATTCGTAGGGGATTGACTATCACTTTATCATTATCATAGAACTCCATGAAGTTGACTCCTCCAAAAGTGGCGGCATATTGGTCTTGTTTTCCCCCAGCCATTCTAAGGTCAATACGCTCAATTTCATAGGCCAGTTTTGCGATATCATACTCACCCAGCGGAAGAGAAAGCATCTCTGTAAATGCACCTAGTATGGCAACCATCAAAGTGCTTGAGGTGCCCAATCCTGAGCCCGCTGGGGCGTCAACGAAGGTTGTTAGGGTAAATCCTTGTGTTTTGAATCCAAATTGCTTTACGAGGCGGTTATAGACTCCTTTGTGCAGATCTAACTGACCATTAACCTCCAGCAATTCACTAACTGGTAAGGCTACCTGCTCACGTCGATCAGCAGATATGAGACTGATTATTTGATCTTCCCGTGGTTCAATAGAAGCGTAGGCATACATGCTTATGGTTGCATTTAGAATAGCACCCCCATATAAATCGCAATATGGTGCCACATCTGTACCTCCTCCGGCTAATCCGATTCTTAAAGGAGCTTTGCTTCTGTATATAGTCATATCGTAGATTCTACAGTTTTATTAGTTTGATATAGGTATTGTAAACTCGACAACTGTCCCATTCTCAAGGTTGCTCTTTAAATTAATAGATGCCTCAATCATTCTGGCGAAGTCTCTACTCATAAAGAGCCCGAGCCCAAATCCTGTTTCTCCGTCGGTTCCCGGTGTTGAGGAAAGTAATTGGTCGGTTTCTATCTTATGCATGATTTTCTCAGATATTCCTGTCCCTTGATCTGAAATGATGACCTCTGCTTCATTGCCCTCCTTTTTCAGTACACTAATCTGAATTTCTGATTCATGTGAAGAGTACTTGATAGCATTACTCAAAAGGTTTTTTATGATTAACAATGTGAGCGTGCGATCAGTATGAATGGTTATGTTTTGAGTATAAGAGAATTGAACTTTGAGATTTTTTTGTTTTATAAGTTCTGATTTTTCAAGAAGCAGTTCATTGATCAGGCTTACTAGGCTAAAATAGGAGGGGCGTAAAGTCTCTTTTTTACTGGTGATTTTCGCCCAATGCAATAGCTGGTCAGTAAGTCTTAAAAGTCCTTCTGAAAGATGATTTAAATCGACAATTGTCTCATCTATTTCACTCTTCTCCATTGTGTCAGATTCACTCTGAAGGATATCTGTTAACGTTATGATGGCGGCCATTGGGCTTCTTAAATCATGGCTCATGATTTTTAAGAGCGTGGATAAAGGCTCTTTTATTTGGTGATCTGAGTCATGAAGCGATGCTGTTAATGCTATCTCTTTATCAGGTTTGGCATCTGAACCAATTGATATGCTATCAAAAAAAGATTTATCTACAGTAGCTTTCCAATCAAGTATTCTTTTGAGAGTGCAAAAAGCAATGCAATGGTCGCTTGATATATTAATCTTACTGTGACTGCTGATTTTGTCAAGAATGAGACTCTGGTTTCTTAGAATGGTTGATATGGCTCCATCACCAGACTTTACAATGATTTCTCCTTTCAGGGTAACAAGAAAGGTAGCTGTGCCAATGGGTGTAGCGGAGATATCACAACCTTCAGATGATGTTTGGAAGCTAAATGAAGGGATGAGTTTTTGAATTGCTGTCTCAGAGAAGTCTGAAAACATTGGATTCTTACTCAGGGCTTCTAATAGGAGATGCTGGTTGGTAAGGCTACTGCTCATTCTTGCTTTTATTTAATTGCAAGATAATGCTCAAAATTGAATCAAGCATACGATCCCAACTGTATTTCTTTTTTTCTTCAGCAAGTCCTTTAACAAAGTAATCTGAAGGAAGTTCGTAGAAGGTGTTAATTGCTGATGCAATGGCTGCGCTATTGGGCTCAGAAACGAGACCTGTTTTCATGTGTGGAACAATCTCGGGTAGACCACCTACATTGGTAACAATCATTGGTTTTTCAAAGTGATAGGCAATCTGAGTAACCCCGCTCTGGGTTGCAGTCTTATATGGTTGAACAATAACATCTGCCGCACTGAAATAATCCGCTACTTTATCATCTGAAATAAAATCAGTTTTTAGAACAACATAGTCGTCCAGATGAAGGCTTTTGATCTGCTCAAGATAGGGTACAGCGTTGTTATAAAACTCTCCGGCTACGATGAGTTTGAGTTTCGGGTTTTTAGGGCCTACCATTGACATGGCATCTAATAAAATATCAAGACCCTTATAATCACGAATGAAACCAAAAAAGAGCAGGTAATTGAAATTGGGATCAACCCCAATCGACCTACATGCCTCTGCTTTGCTTTTCAGACTACCGTAGTGATCATATAGGGGGTGTGGATTGAATAGTGCTGGTTTTCTAATTGTGAAGGTCTTAAGGTCATTTAAGACAGAGTCAGACATTGCAATAAATGCGTCTGTAAAACGTATGAAATACTTGGTAAAAAGCTTGTCACCCGGTCTATGTTCATGAGGAATAACATTGTCGAGTATTGAAAGCCGGGTAGTTTTTCTGTTAAATCCGGCAATAGCTGCAACAGTCCCGAACGCTGGTCCCATGAATGGGAGCCAGTATTTAGTGATGATAAGATCGGGTTTTTGGTTTCTTATATAATACCCGGTTCTTATCCATGAGAAGGGATTTATGGAGCTTAATAATCGGGTGATTTTATATCCAATGGGTTTGGGCTGGTCGGTAAATTGGGTTTTTCCGGGAAAGAGGAAAGAAGGGTACTGAGTTGTAAATGTGACTATCTCAGTATTAATTCCACGATCAGAGAAAGCTTTGGCTAATCTCTCATTATAAGCAGCAAGCCCACCCCTGAAGGGGTGAGCCGTGCCTAAAATAATAACCTTATTAAGTTTGTTTGTCATATCTCGTCTTCTAGTCCCACTCTTTTTTCAATAAGATAGTGATTTCTATCAGCAGATGATCGGGCAATAAGTTCTCCTAAGAAACCTGCAAGAAAAAGCTGGACCCCTAGAATCATTGCCAGTAATCCAAAGTAGAACAGAGGTCTTTCTGTCATTTTGTATTCTGCAAGCATGAATTTTCCATAAGCCAGATAGATAGCTATACCAAAGCCCGCGAGGAAGAGTAGTGTCCCAAAGAATCCGAAGAAATGCATGGGCTTTTTTCCAAACCGGCCTACAAAGCTTATAGATAATAGGTCAAGAAAACCATTTATAAAGCGTTCCAGCCCAAACTTGGTTACCCCATATTTTCGTTTTTGATGGACCACTACTTTTTCACCAATCTTAATAAAACCTGCCCATTTTGCAATAACGGGAATGTATCTGTGCATTTCGCCATAGACTTCAATGCTTTTTACAACATCCAGTCTGTAAGCCTTTAATCCACAGTTAAAGTCATGGAGCCTTATTCCGCTTATTTTTCTGGTTGCCCAGTTGTAGAGTTTAGTAGGAACTGTTTTAGTAATAGGGTCATACCTCTTTTTTTTCCAGCCTGAGACAACATCGAATTTCTCTTCAACTATCATCTTGTATAAGCCAGGTATTTCATCAGGGCTATCTTGAAGGTCGGCATCCATAGTAATGACGCAACGCCCTGATGCCGCTTGGAAGCCTTCGTTTAATGCAGCCGATTTTCCATAGTTTCTCCTGAACTTGATTGCTTTGATTTCAGGGTTAGTTGCAGCTAAAGAGGTTATCACTGCCCAAGAGTTATCACGACTTCCATCATCCACGAAGATGATTTCATATGCTACTTGCATAGGTTTACAGACCCTATGAATCCAAGCTGTTAATTCGGGTAATGATTCTTCTTCGTTAAAGAGAGGTATGACGATTGAAATATCCATCAGAGATTATATAGTTGTGTTGGTGTCTTCAGGCTGATCGGTAAAAGGGTTCGCTTTTGTCTTTGTAATAGCGGAAACGATTAATGCAACGATTAGGCCTATTAACAAGCTAGCCCAAATACCCTGAGCAGCACTCGATAATGGTGTGATATGCTCAAGTTCAGCGATTGATTTCTCAAGCTGTTCAGCAGGGATCATTCCGCTCTCTTGCATTTTTACAATAACCTTATCCATCTGTTCATAGAGGTATTCAGTATCTACGAATGTATAGAATAAGAACATGAGTAATGCATTTACAATTGAGGAAACCGCACTTACAGTAAAACTGTTAAAGAGGCCCTGACCGTATGTCAGATAACCTCCGAATACGGTTTTCTTAAGGTGATTATTACTGTAAATTAAAGTTCCAAAGTAGATTCCCAAACTGAGTATAAAGCTGATGATTCCAAACGAGATGCTCATGATATCTACCTCCAAAATGTAATAGAGAAGGAAGATGATAAAGTTAACAGCAGCTAATGCTAAACCAAAGCGTAGTGCGTTGGCTAAAAGAAGGTTGGTTCGGTTTTCCATAGTTGTTAATTTGAGGGATTATGTATTTGCAAATTTATAGATTTCCTGCGTACTCTGTTTTTTTTCTTCAACATTGCTGATATTTCAATGATTTTTGTAATTTTGCAGTGGGTAAGTCTTGCACGACCAGCTCCCGACAAATCCCCCCAGGACCGGAAGGTAGCAAGGGTAGTTGGTTGAGCGGTGCGATGTAAGTAGCTTACCCTTTTTTTATTTTATCTGGTTTAGTTTTGTTTAGTGGTATTTCTTTAAATCTCATAATCCTGAATCGAATTTACTTTACTGTAATCCTATTTTAGGATAATTAACTCTCTATTCTCTCTCTTATTCCTCTCTTGATCCTCTATATATCTTCTCTATATCCCCTCTATATCCCCTACCTACTATATTCTAATCTTACACGAGTTTATAGGGAGAGGATAGGGAGAGG
>MTLE01000594.1_pt4 | contig 35206 bp, 26 predicted proteins | sample 1982461 | NCBI WGS metagenome assembly MTLE01 (sample SAMN05712605, study PRJNA340218) | biofilm metagenome | isolation source: sample SPL anode biofilm adapted to -200 mV | place: USA | collected 2012-02-03
CATCGAGTAGGGGGTAGATGATTAGTTCATCCGCCGTCCTCCCACACCACCGTGCGTACGGTTCCGTACACGGCGATTCATGAAGTATGTTGAAGTCGGTGGTACTGGTCCATGAGCGATACCAGCCCCAGTTTGTCGAAGTAGGATTTCGGAACAGCTTTGTGCATATGAGCGGCCCCTGCGTTCCACCAGGGGCCGCGGCCGTTTGTGGCCGACCGCCATGCAGTCGCTTCCGACAGTCCCCGCCGCATCAGTTTCTTTGCTCGCGTATAGGGGCGCTTCCACTGCTTCCAAAGGATACACCGCAGTTTCCGCCTCAACCATCCGTCAAGTTCATCAAAGATACTTTTCACTTCCGAGTACCGAAAGTAGTTTATCCAACCCCTCAGTTTCGAGGTTGTCTCTTCGATGGTGGCTTGGATGTTCTTCCCCCTGCCCCGTCGAAAGGTCGCCTTGAGGTTGGCCTTGAACCTGTCAATCGCCTTCTTGGCCACGGTAAGCCGTGGTTTGCGATGCCGGGTCATGCTGTAACTCAGAAACACCCTTTTCCACGGACGGTCAACCGCGCTTTTGCCTTGATTGACCGTGAGCTTGAGCCGCTCGGACAGGTACTGGCTGATGGAGGCCATGACACGCTCGCCGCTTGTCCGCGTGGCGACGTAGATGTTGGCGTCGTCGGCGTAGCGACAGAACTTATGCCCTCTTCTTTCCAGTTCCTTGTCCAGTTCGTCGAGGAGGATGTTGGACAACAGGGGCGACAGCGGCCCGCCTTGCGGCGTGCCTTCTGCCCGTGCTGTGATTAGTCCTCCTTCGAGGATCCCTGCCTTGAGGTAGCTGTCAATAAGGGACAGAACCTGTCGGTCTCCGACCTTGCGTTTCACCAGCGACATCAGGGTGTCGTGGTGGACGCGGTCAAAGAATTTCTCCAGATCGATGTCAACCACCCATCCAAGACCGCTCTCTACATGCTTGCGGGCTGCCTTGACTGCTTGATGGGCGCTCCTTCCGGGACGAAACCCGTAGGAGCTTTCGGAGAAACCAGGGTCGAACAACGGACTCAGTACCTGATGCATTGCCTGCTGGATGAGACGGTCAAGGACGGTGGGGATACCCAGCATCCGTTTGCCGCCTCCCGGTTTGGGAATTTCTACTTTCCGCACCGGTTGCGGATGATACTTTCCCGCCAGCAGCTCTTCTCTGATGCGCGGCCACTCTTTCTGTAGATAGCCTTTCAGGGCCGTTACCGGCAGGTCATCCACGCCGGGAGCTCCCTTGTTGCTCACTACTCGTGAGTATGCCGCCATCATGTTGCTGCGACTGACGATTTTCTCCATCAGCCCCGTTGCCGCTTCCGGCCAGTGAGATGCTTTCCTTCCCGTGACGTTTGCCGCACCTGTCCCTTTCTCTTGCGGTTTCCGACCGCTACCCTCCGGGTTGGCGCCGGGCATCTCATCCCGGCCTTCTGCTGCTCCTGTCGTCATCGAAATTCAAGGCTCCTGTCCGCTTGCTTCATGTTCGGCCCTTTGTCGCGTGGTTAGTTCGACTCATATGGCCTCTGCTGACTTCTGACAACCCATCCCGACACCTCTCGACGCCGGTAGCACAAGGCAGGTTGACAGACCTCCCAGGGTAATGCGCGTGACCTTCATCCCATATACCCGCCGCATCTACAGCCACACCCTCCGGATGGTTATCGGACTTTGAAGACAGTTGCCTTCTCGTCCGGATGTGACTGCCTCTTATGCGATTTCTGTTCGTCGGGCCGGGACTTTGCCTGCGGCTTCCTTCAGATTCCGCCTCGCGACGGACACCCTTGCCGTCCGGCTATCGGTTCCCACCATCAGGGTCCGAAGAGGACTTGCACCTCCAAGTCAACATTCAACCACCACAGTTGAACATATGGCGCTTGCGCGCCACGCGCCATGCCTGGCGCACAACGAGAAAAGGGGACGGAATTTCTCCCGTCCCCTTTTCCCATCAGCTGTATCAATTTTTACCGGACTACCCCTTTGCCCTCCGAATAAACTCCCGCACCTTTGCCTCGTCCTTCTTTCCCGGCACGCTCTCCACACCACCCGAGACGTCCACGGCATAGGGCTGAACCGCTGCCACCGCCTCCCGCACGTTGTCGGGGGTGAGGCCGCCGGCGAGGATGACCGGACCGAACTCCTTGGCCACCTTGGCAATGTCCCAGTTGAAGGTGAGGCCGGTGCCGCCGTAGGCGGTGGGGGAATAGGCATCGAGGAGATGGGCCGCGACGCGGTAGTTCTTGATTGGGTCGAGGCTCGTGATGTCCTGCACCCGGAATGCCTTGATCACCCGGCGCACCACGGCTGCGCAGAATTCAGGCGGTTCATCACCGTGGAGCTGGACCAGGTCGAGGCGGCAGTGATTCGCGGTTTCGTTGACGTATTCGATGGGGCGGTTCACGAAGAGCCCCACGGTCTGCACGAAGGGGGGAAGTCCGGCAATGATGCCGGCGGCATCTTCCGGTGTCACGTGGCGGGGAGATTGTTCGTGGAACACGAAGCCGAGGGCGTCGGCCCCGGCCTCCACCGCCGTGAGGGCGTCCTCCAGGGACGTTATGCCGCAGATCTTGACCCTTACCATGGCCGCATCAGATCTCCACCTTCGGCAGCCGGGCCAGGGACTCCCGGATCATTTCCTCGGGATACTCGAAATCCTCCAGACCGCCGGAGAGGTAGGCGTCGTAGGCCACCATATCCAGCTGGCCGTGACCCGAGAGGCAGAAGAGGATGGTCCGCTCCTTCCCCTCCTCCTTGGCGATTACCGCTTCGTCGATGGCGGCCCGGACGGCATGTGACGATTCGGGGGCCGGAACGATCCCCTCGCTGCGGGCAAAGAGGTGGGCCGCCTCGAAGCAGGCATTCTGCCGGTACGACTTGGCCTCGATGAGCCCCGCATGATAGAGCTGCGACACCAGGGCAGACTCGCCGTGGTAGCGCAAGCCCCCGGCGTGGATCCCCGGCGGCATGAAGTCGTGCCCCAGGGTGTACATCATGGCGATGGGGGCCATTTTGGCGGTGTCGCCATAGTCGAAGGCATAGACCCCTTTTGTGAGGGTCGGGCAGGAGGCGGGCTCCACGGCGAGGCAGCGGACGTTCTTTCCCGCGGCCCGGTCAGCCAGGAACGGGAAGGCGGTGCCGGCGAAGTTGGAGCCGCCGCCGCAGCAGGCGATGACCACGTCGGGGTAGTCGCCGGCCAGGGCCAGCTGCTCCTTGGCCTCCAGGCCGATGACGGTCTGGTGGAGGCAGACGTGGTTCAGGACGCTCCCCAGGGCATAGTTGGTGTCGGGGCGGGAGACGGCATCCTCCACCGCCTCGGAGATGGCGATGCCGAGGCTCCCGTTGCTGTCCGGGTCATGGGCCAGGATGGAGCGCCCGGCGTTAGTGAACTCCGACGGAGACGGGATCACGTTGGCCCCCCAGAGCTGCATCATGCTCTTGCGGTAGGGCTTCTGGAAGCACGACACCTTCACCATGTAGACGGTGCACTCGAGGCCGAACATTGAGCAGGCCAGGGCCAGGGAGCTTCCCCACTGCCCGGCGCCGGTCTCGGTGGCCAGCCGCCGGATGCCGGCCTGTTTGTTGTAGTAGGCCTGGGGGATGGCGGAGTTGGGCTTGTGGGAGCCGGCCGGCGACACCCCTTCGTACTTGTAGTAGATCTTCGCCGGGGTGCCGAGGGCCTGCTCCAGCCGCCGGGCCCGGTAGAGGGGAGACGGCCGCCATAGCCGGTAGATCTCCCGCACCTCATCGGGGATCGGAATCCACCGCTCGCCCGAGACCTCCTGCTCGATGATGGCCATGGGGAAGATGGGGAGAAGGTCGTCGGGGGTCACCGGCTGGAGGGTCCGGGGATTTATGACCGGCGCCAGGGGGCCCGGCATGTCGGGAATTATGTTGTACCAGTGGGTGGGGATGCGGCTTTCGTCGAGCAGGATCTTGGTCTGCATCGAATCTCCTTTGGATGGTAACTATATGATTTTGTGGGAGGCGGATGTCCCGTTCCGCCTCCCGCAAAATCAGAATCTATCCCAAGAGTTCCCGCAACTTGGCCCCGAAATCCTCCTCCCGCATGAGGGACTCGCCGATGAGGAAGCCGTGGGCGCCGGCGGTCTGGAGGCGGAGGATGTCGCCGCGGGTGTTGATGCCGCTCTCGGCTACCACGAACCGGTCGTCGGGAATCAGGGGAATGAGCCGCTCGGTTGTGGCAAGATCGGTGACAAAGGTGCGGAGGTTGCGGTTGTTGATGCCGATGAGGGGGCAATCCGTGGCATTTGCCGTCGCCAGCTCTCCCTCGTCGTGAACCTCGAGAAGCACATCGAGATAAAGCTCCCGGGCGATCCCGGCCAGCTCTTCTATCTGAGTGCGCTCCAGCATGGCGGCGATGAGAAGAATGGCGTCGGCCCCGGCGGCCCGGGCTTCGAAGACCTGATAGGGATCGAAGAGGAAATCCTTGCGCAAGAGGGGGAGCCGCACCTGCTCGCGGATGAGGGAGAGGTACCGGAGGTTACCCTGGAAGAACGTTTCCTCGGTCAGCACAGACAGGCAGGCGGCCCCGTTTTGCTCGTACGTTTCGGCAATCTCCAGGGGATCGAAATCGGGGCGGATGAGTCCCTTGGAGGGGGACGCTTTCTTAACCTCGGCAATGACGGCGGTCCAGCCCGAGGCGTGGCAGTCGCGCAGGGCCCGCTCGAAACCGCGGGGCTGGTCCTCCAGGTCGGCGATGCGCGCCTTCAGCTCGGCGAGGGGGGCGGCGCGGCGGGCCGCATCCACAACAACGCGCTTGTGCTCCACTATTTTTTTCAGAACATCCGGGGTATCAGTCATGGGTCACTCGTTGGTAAGGGCGATGAGTTCTTCCAGTTTTGCCAGGGCAAGGCCCGAATCGATGGCCTCGGCAGCGAGGCGTATCCCCTCGGCGGGGTCCGGAGCCTTGCCGGCGGCCACGAGGGCGTAGGCTGCGTTCAAGAGAACCACGTCCCGTTTCGGCCCCTTCTCTCCCTCAAGAATGCTCCGGACGATACGGGCGTTCCCCACGGCGTCGCCGCCGCGAAGGTCGCCGGGCTGACAGCGGGAGAAACCCAATTCTTCAGGGGTTATGGTCCTCAGCGAAACTCCTTCGCGGGATATCTCGGCAATGAGGGTCTCCCCGGTAAGGGTAATCTCGTCCATGCCGTCCCTGCCGAAAACCACGAAACCACTCTTGCAGCCAAGCTTTTTGAGGACCAGGGCAAGGGGCTCCACCAGATCTTCCCGGTAGACGCCGAGCACCTGGCAATCGGCTCCGGCGGGGTTCGTGAGGGGGCCGAGGATGTTGAAGATGGTCCGGATGCCAATCTCCTTGCGGGGTCCGATCGCGTACTTCATGGCGCCATGGAGGGCCGGGGCGAAGAGGAAGCCGAGGCCTATCTCGGCAATGGAGCGCTCCACCGTGTCCGGGGTCACGTCCAGGCTGACGCCGAGCGCCTCCAGCACGTCGGCGCTGCCGCAGGCGGACGAAACCGCCCGGTTGCCGTGTTTGGCCACCTTGACCCCGCAGGATGCCACGATGAAGGTAACCGTCGTGGAGATGTTGAAGCTGTTGGTGCCGTCCCCACCGGTACCGACCACATCCAGGATTGTCTCCTGATCGATGTTGATGTCGTCCCGGTCGATGTCGAGGACCCCCTTGCCGACCCGGATGGGGGTGGCGCGATCACGCATTACCCGGGCCGCGCCGGTGATCTCATCCACCGTCTCCCCCTTCATGCGAAGGGCGGTGATGAAAGCCGCGATCTGGGCCGGGGTGGCCTCGCCGGACATAATCTGGTCCATGACCTCGATCATCTCCGACTCTGTAAGATTGATGCGCTCAACTACCTTGGCGATTGCTTTTTTGATCATTTTGACATCTCCAGAAAATTCTTGAGCAGCTCCATCCCCCCCTCGGTGAGGATCGACTCGGGATGGAACTGGACCCCCCATATCGGCAACTCTTTGTGGGCGAGCCCCATGACCTCCCCCTCCTCCACCCAGGCGGTGATTTCGAGGCAGTCGGGGAACGAGGCCCGCTCCACGACAAGAGAATGGTACCTGGTGGCGTTGAAGGGGTTGGGAAGCCCACGGAAGAGCCCCTGGCCGTTGTGGTGGATCGGCGAAGTCTTGCCGTGCATGAGGGTGGAGCTGCGGACCACCTTTCCGCCGAAGGCGGCGCCGATGGACTGGTGGCCGAGGCAGACCCCGAGGATCGGAATCTTTCCCGCAAAGTGGCGGATGGCGGCGACAGAAATCCCCGCCTCATCAGGAGAACAGGGGCCGGGGGAGATGACGAGGCGCTCTGGCGCCAGCCGTTCGATCTCCTCCAGGGTGATGCCGTCGTTGCGGAAGACCCGCACATCCTCGCCCAACTCACCGAAGTACTGGACGATGTTGAAGGTGAAAGAGTCGTAATTGTCGATCATGAGCAACATGTCAGTCCAATCCCTTTTCCGCGGTCTCGATGGCCTTCACCACCGCCATGGCCTTGTTGACGGTCTCCTGGTACTCGGCGGCCGGGTCCGAGTCGGCCACGATGCCGGCCCCGGCCTGCAGGTGCACCATGCCGTCGCGGATGACGAGAGTGCGGATGGCGATGGCCAGATCCATGTTGCCGGAGAAGGAGAAGTACCCAACGGCGCCGCCGTACACCTCGCGGCGGACCGGCTCCAGCTCGTCGATGATCTCCATGGCCCGCACCTTGGGAGCGCCGGAGAGGGTACCCGCCGGGAAGGTGGCCCGCACCACGTCGAAGGCGTCCTTCCCCTCAGCCAGTTCACCCTCCACGTTGGATACGATGTGCATGACGTGGGAATAGCGCTCGATGACCATGAGTTCCGACACCTTCACGGTGCCGGTCCGGCAGACCCGCCCCAGGTCGTTGCGCCCCAGGTCCACGAGCATCACGTGCTCGGCCCGCTCCTTGGGATCGGCCAGGAGTTCCTCTGCCAACTGCTCATCCTGCTCCGCCGTGGCGCCCCTTGGACGGGTTCCGGCAATGGGGCGCAGCTCCACCCGCTCCCCTTCCTTGCGGACCATGACCTCGGGAGAAGCGCCGACCACAAGCGTCCCCGACATTCTGAGGAAAAACATGTACGGAGAGGGATTCAGGGTCCGCAGCACCCGGTAGATTGAAAAGGGGTCGACGGTGAGCGCGCCGGAGAACCTCTGGGAGAGCACCACCTGGATGATGTCCCCGGACCGGACATACTCCTTGCACGTCTCCACCGCCGCCTCGAACTCCTGTCGGGTAACGTTGGAGGCAAAGGAAACCTTTTCAGAACCGGGCATTGCCGGTTCCAGACGAAGCGGCTTCCGCAACTTGGCAATGAGGGCGTCCACCCGGGCGATGGCCTCGGCATAGGCGGTTTCGGGGGCCTGGCCGTCCTCCAGATGAGCGTTGGAGACCACGGTAATCTTCTGCCGCATGGTGTCAAAGATCAGGATTGTGTCGGTAATGACGAAGCAGGAATCCCAGGCCCCGATGACGGCGGGCTTCTCCGTTTCAAGCCGCTCGAAGTGGCGCACCATGTCGTACCCCAGGTACCCCACGGCGCCCCCGAAGAAGCGGGGAAGGCCGGGAATCTCCACGGGACGGAAGCGTGCCAGGTATTCCCGCACAAAGCCCAGGGGGTCGCCGGTGGTAACTGAGTGAGTCTCTCCGTTGGTGATGAGCTCGACGGTGTTGCCGCGGGACCGGATAACAGTGGTGGGATTGGAGCCGAGAAAAGAGTAACGTGCCCATTTTTCTCCCCCTTCGATACTCTCCAGGAGGAAGGAGTAGGAACCGTCGTCAATCTTGCGGAAGGCGCTGACCGGGGTATCCATGTCCGCCATTATCTCGCGGCAGACGGGGATAAGATTGCCCTTGGCAGTCAAAGCCCGGAAGGTGTCGAAATCGGGGAAATACACGGGATGCTCCGATAAACGAAATGCGTTGCAAAAATAGCGGGAAAGACTGCTTTTTAAGGGAATTTAAACTAACACAGGGGGTGGGGAGTGTCAAGAAACCGGGAGGGTTAAGGGAAGGAGAGATAGAATGTCGCCCCAGTCCCTTCTTCCCCTTCGGCCCAGGCCCGGCCGCCGTGGCGAAGGGCAATCCGCTGGACCGTGGCGAGACCGACGCCTGTCCCCTCGAACTCCTCGGCGCTGTGGAGCCGCTGAAAGGCCCCGAAGAGCTTGTCGACATACCGCATATCAAAACCGGCGCCGTCGTCGCTGACGAAGATCACCCGCTCGCCGTCGACGACGGTTTCGCCGAACCGGATATGGGCCGAATCCTTCTTGCCGGTGTACTTCCAGGCATTGTCCAGAAGGTTATGGAGGGCAACCCGCAGCAGCAGCGGATCGCCTTCAACCACCACTCCGTCGGCGATCTCGAACGTTACCGTCCGCCCGGACCGTGCCTCCTGGTACTCCTGTACAAGCTCACGCACCATGCGGCTCAGGTCGACGGATTCCCGGCGCATGGCGCTGCGTGAGACCCGGGAAAGGTCCAGGAGGTCGTCGATGAGTTGCCCCATCCGCCGGGAGGCTCTCCTGATCTTTTCCAGGTAATTTGCCGCCTCTTCCGGCAGAGCGTCGCCGCAATCCTCAACGAGAGCCGAGCTGAACCCGTCGATGTGGCGAAGGGGCGCCCGCAGGTCGTGGGAGACCGAGTAGCTGAAGGACTCCAGCTCCCGGTTGGCGGTCTCCAGCAGGATGGTCCGCTCCTTGACCCGCTGCTCCAGTTCGGCGTTCAGACGACGGACCGACTCTTCCGCCTCCTTGCGCTCGGTGATATCTCGAAGCACCACCTGCACGGCCGGTTCGTCCAGGTAGGTAGTGGGGATGCCAATGACGTCGACATCAACAATGGTACCGTCCAGGCGCATAATCCGCTGCTCGCAGAGCGGAACAGGTTTTCTCTCGGCATAAATTTTCTGGACCCGTTCAGCAACAATCGCACGGCTGTCGGGATGGACGAAATCGGTGATCGGCCGCCCCAACAACTGGTCGGAATGCTCGGCGCCGTACAGTTTCAGCGCAGCCGGATTGGCGAAAACGTAGCGGCCGGCGCTATGGATGAGGATGGCGTCGGGTGACGAATCCACAAGGAGGCGGTAGCGCTCCTCGCTCTCACTCAAATGATTCTGGCTCTGCTGATATTCGTCAATCTGCTGGCGCAGCTCCTCCTCCACCCTGACGAACTCTCCATTGCGGTCCCGCACCTCCGACTCCAGGGCATGAACCGTCCGGGCCATCCTGCCGAAGGTGTCGGAGAAGAGCTCAATCTCGCGGCAGAAGGACCGGACTGGCCGCACCTCGTCATAGCGGTTGTCGATAACCTTGCGCGCCTCTCCCACCAAACGCCGGAACGGCTTGGTAATGGCCATGGTGCCAAGGGTTGCGGCAATGGCTGCCAGAAGGATAGTCAACCCAATGCCGACCTCCTCCCACCGCGGAATGATGTGGCCGCTCTGCGTCCCTCCTGCCGCAGCCCTTAATTCGGAGAAGTTGCCGGGACTGATCTTCAGCAGGCCGAGGATCACCAGCCCCACGATCACCAGGGTAACGATCACCCACAGGAACAAACCGAGGAAGAGAAGATATTTGAGGCTGATTTTCATGAAATCCTATTCCCCCAGAACTTAGTCACGACCAGCCATACCCAGGTCGCCATTCGTTCCGGTGAGTGCTGCTCCCGGTGGTAATATGAAAACCCACCGCACGGAGGTCCATGCACATTACGCTCCCAACGAAATCCCCAACCAGTATAATCAACAATCCTCTGAAATTCATAGCTCTTTCCACCGTAGTTCCTCTCTGCTTACCGTCACTGGGCGCGATATGACCGAAAAAATGCGCGTACCCCCTTGAAAAATAACCAGACCATCATTAGGTTAAGGGGGTTCCCAATCACCACACAGACACAAAGGAGAAGGCACCCCCATGACGAAGACCACCAAGAAATTCGAAACCGAGGTCCAGCAGCTCCTCGATCTCGTAATTCACTCCCTCTATTCCAACAAGGACATCTTCCTCCGGGAACTCATCTCCAACTCTTCCGACGCCATCGACAAGGTTCTCTTCGAGGCTCACCAGAATGCGGCGGTCATTGAGGGCGAGCCGGAAGGGAAAATCAAGCTGATCCCCGACAAAGAGGCCGGCACCATCACCATCCGCGACAACGGGGTCGGCATGACCATGGAGGAGGTGGAGAAGAACATCGGCACCATCGCCCACTCGGGGACCAAGGCGTTCCTGGCGAACCTGAAGGAGCAGAACGTGGCCGAGCACCCGGAGCTGATCGGCCAGTTCGGGGTCGGCTTCTACGCCTCGTTCATGGTGGCCGACCGGGTCACCCTCGTCACCCGCCGTGCCGGCCAGGACAAGGCCGCCGGGGTCCGCTGGGAGTCCACCGGCGATGGCACCTACACCGTTGAAGAATCAGTCAAGGAGACCCGCGGCACCGAAATCACCCTCCATCTGAAGGAAGAGATGAAGGAATATCTCGACGAGTGGAAAATCCGCTCCATCGTACGCAAATACTCCGACTACGTCCAGTACCCCGTCGTCATGGATGTGACCCGGACCGAAGTCCCGAAAGGGGTGAACGGCGAGGAGATCGAGGGGGCAGGTACCATCGAGAAAACAGTGGAAGAGACCCTCAACTCCATGAAGGCCATCTGGGCTCGCGCCAAGAGCGAGGTGACCGACGAGGAGTACGAGGAGTTCTACAAGCACGTCTCCCACGATTTCGAGAAACCCCTCAAGACCATCCACTACTCGGCCGAAGGGGTGAGCGAGTTCAAGGCACTCCTCTACCTGCCGGCCCACAAACCCTTCGACCTCTTCATGCCCGAGCGCAAAAAAGGGGTCCAGCTCTACGTGCGCCGGGTCTTCATCACCGACTCCTGCGAGCAACTCATCCCCGACTACCTCCGCTTCGTGAAGGGAGTGGTGGACTCCAGCGACCTGCCACTCAACGTGTCGCGGGAAATCCTCCAGGAAGATGTCCAGATCAAGCGGATCCAGAAGAGCCTCGTGTCGAAAATCATCTCCACCCTCTCAGAAATGCGGGAGAAGGAGGCCGACGACTACCTCGCCTTCTACAAAGAGTTCGGCCAGGTCCTCAAGGAAGGGGTCCACTTCGATTACGCCAACCGGGAGAAACTCCAGGACCTCCTCCTCTTCGAGAGCACGAAGACCGAGGCGGGTACATTCACCTCCCTCAAGGAGTACGTGGAGCGGATGCCCGCGGGGCAGGAGGAGATCTACTTCATCACCGGCACGAGCCGAGCGGCCCTGGAGCAGTCACCACACCTGGAGATCTTCCGGAAGAAGGAGTACGAGGTCCTCTTCCTGACCGACCCCGTGGACGAGTGGGTGGTGCAGGGGGTCACGGAGTACGACGGCAAGAAGCTCAAGGCCGTGGACCGGGGCGATGTCATCCCCGCCACCGAAGAGGAGAAGAAGGAGCAGGAGGCCAAGCGGGAAGAGGCGTCCAAACAGTACGGCGACCTCCTCTCCTTCGTGAAGGAGAAACTCGACGCGCGGGTGAAGGAAGTGCGCCTCTCCAGCCGCCTCACCGACAGCGCCTGCTGCCTCGTGGCCGACGAGCACGGTCTCAACGCCAACATGGAGCGGATTCTCCGGGCCATGAACCAGGATGTCCCCGAGTCGAAGCGGATTCTGGAGCTGAACCCGGATCACCCCCTCATGCAGGTGATGGCAAACCTTTTCGCCCGGGACAAGGCCAACCCGCGCCTGGGCGACTACTGCGACCTCCTCTACGACCAGGCGCTGCTCACCGAAGGCTCACCCATCAGCGACCCGCTCCGGTTCACCCGGCTCGTGGCGGAACTGATGGTGGCGGACGGGAAAGCGGCTGCTGGGGAGTAATCGCAAGCACACAGACGGATCAAAGGGGAGTCGGTGACGGCTCCCCTTTTTAATTGGTGAGATTGCCCCCCTTGACAGGGTGGCGCACCGCGCTAGACTTGCTTCGTCGTAATCAATAACGAAGGAGGAACCCGCAAATGGCATGCGACATCACGTCCCACAAAATGCACATGTGTGCCCTCAAGGCCGAGGGATGCAGCGACGAAATTGCGAGCCTTTCCGCATCGCCCACCGTAAAGTGCGGCAACTGCGGCGCCCAGGCCAACTCCCCCGACAACGTCTGCAACCCTGTCCCCCTCAAGTGATCAGCCGGCATCACTATGGATGCCTTGCGTGCGGCCCGTGACCTTATGTGCGGGCCGCTTTTTTTGTGTGCCCACCAACCATCTTCCCCTCTTCCAATGCTTCCGGAGTCACGATGAGCCATAGCTCCTGGCGAAGTGCGGCATGTACGGTCTCCAACTCCATGAACGATAGTCTAATCATTGCGAAGGCTGATTGCGCCCCATGGGCGATAAAAAAACAGTCGAAACAGCACCAGCTTTGAACACACAGAGGCCCATTGAATGCTACTATTGCATCCATGACCTTTCCCGACCTCATCAACGACCCCATCCCGAAGCTCCTCGCCCGGCTCGCCGTGCCGGTGGGGACCGGCTTTTTCTTCAACACCATGTTCAACGTGGTGGATACCTTCTACGGAGGGCTAATCTCCACCAGGGCGCTGGCGGCACTCTCCCTCTCCTTTCCCCTCTTTTTCATCATACTGGCCATCGGTGCCGGCACCTCCATGGGAGCCACGGCCCTTATCGGCCACGCATTGGGAAGCGACCAACGGAAGGAGGCGGAGCTCTTTGCGGCCCAGGCTATCTCCTTCGGCCTCATTCATGCCATCATCATAACCATGGGAGGAGTCGCCGCGGCGCCGGCCCTCTTCAGGCTCATGGGGGCATCGGGCGATTACCTGGATCTGGCCCTTGCCTACATGAATGTCATCATCGCCGGTACCGTTTTCTTCGTTGGCAACTATGTCCTCAACTCCATGCTCAACGCCTCGGGGGATACGAAGAGTTTCCGCAACTTCCTGGTGGCGGGATGCTTCCTTAACATGGCTTTAGACCCTTGGTTCATGTATGGAGGATTGGGCGTGCCGGCCCTGGGGATACGGGGCATTGCCCTGGCCACGGTGGTGGTCCAGACCGTGGGGAACGTCTACCTCCTTGGTCGGGTGCGGCGGACAAGTCTTTTGTCGGGGCGCTCATGGCAACTCCTCATGCCGCGGCGGGAGCCGTTTCGCCGCCTCTTCGGCCAGGGGATTCCTGCAAGCCTTAACATGCTGACGGTGTCGCTGGGCATTTTCGTCATCACCTGGTTCGCGGGGCGGTTCGGCAAGGAGGTGGTGGCTGCCTACGGCATCGGCACCCGCATCGAACAGATCGTGCTCCTGCCGGCCTTTGGGCTGAATGTGGCGGTCCTCTCCCTCGTGGCCCAGAACTTCGGTGCAGGGAAGCTTCACCGGGTACGGGAAGCCCTGACGAGGGCACTGCGGGCGGGGCTCCTCTTGATGGCAGGGGGGACGACGCTGGTCTTTGCGGCGGCTGAACCACTGATGAAGCTTTTCACCCCCGATCCGCTGGTGGTTGCCCACGGAGTCACCTTTCTCCGGGTGGAAGCGTTGCTGCTGGGGGCCTATGTGATCCTCTACATGAACAATTCGGCCCTGCAGGGACTCCAGCGGCCGGCCTTCGCCCTCTGGATCGGGCTCTTCCGCCAGATCATCGCGCCGGTGCCGGTCTTCTGGCTCCTGGCCCTGGTGCTGGACTGGGGGCCATCCGGCATCTGGTGGGGATTCTTTCTCGTCACCTGGAGCGCGGCGATGGTGTCGGTCCTCTACACCCGCCGGGTGCTGCGACTGGCAACCGAAGAGGCAGATGCGGCGATCATGCATAACGGCGGCAACGGCTCCCCCCCTTGACTCCTGGCTGCTCCTCACCCGCACTTTTGATGACCGTGCCCCGGCCCTCCTTTTTTATTAGCGCTGTTGTCCGAACAGACTTTTATTGTATTGTTTAACGTAAGCTATTCAGTACAAAGAAGGAGCATTCTGACGGCTCGCCACTTCAACCGGTGGAAGAAACCTCCGGCCCGTAACGGGCTGATTTTCTTGCCTTGGTCGGAGTTCCGGATATGCCCGCTATGACACCATCACCAAAACATCCCGATACCACCTCCATCTACGTGCCGATCGACTGCGAAATCCTTGAGGCAAGCGACCTGACCCCCCACGAGAAGCTCTTCCGCCTCCGCCTGGCCGATGGACGCCCCCTCGGCCACCTCCCCGGCCAGTTCGTGCAGGTTTCCCTCCTGGGGTGGGGAGAGGCGCCCATCTCGGTGGCGTCGTCGCCGACCCGCGACGGGTATTTCGAGATGGGGGTGCGGCGGGCCGGCACGCTCACCGGCGCCATGCACGAACTGAAGGCGGGGGATACCATCGGCATCCGCGGTCCCTTCGGCCGCCCCTTCGACCTGCCGAGGCTACGGGGGAAGGATTTACTGTTGGTCTCCGGCGGCTGCGGGCTGGCGCCGATGCGATCCCTGATCCAGTATTGCGAGGACCGGCCCGAGGAGTTCGGCTCCCTCGCCATCCTTTACGGTGCCAAGAGCCCGGCCGACACCCTCTTCAAGGATGATCTGGCCGCCTGGGAAGCATCGGCCCGTTTTGCCTGCAGCCGCACCGTGGACCGGGTGACCGGGGGGGACTGCTACAGCGGCGGAGTCGGCCTCGTCACCTCCCTCATCCCGCCCCTGGAGATCGATCCCGGCCGGACCGTGGCGGTGCTGGTGGGACCGCCGGTCATGTACCGGGCCGTGATTGATGAGTTAAAGAAGAAGGGGCTCTGCTCCGACCGGATCGTCGTCTCTCTGGAGCGCCACATGCGCTGCGGGGTGGGAAAATGCGGCCACTGCACCATCGAGCACCTTTACTGCTGCCAGGACGGGCCGGTGTTCTGGCTCAATGAAATCGAACACCTCCGGGGCGCTTTATGATGAAGAGAACCCTCTCTGTCTGCCCCTACTGCGGCACCGGCTGCATGTTCTACCTCGTCAGCGACGGCGGGCGACTGGTGGGGGTCGAGCCGAGCGTGACCCACCCGGTCAGCCGCGGCGGCCTCTGCGTCAAGGGATGGAACGCCTTCGCCTTTGTCCATCACCCGGACCGACTCACCACCCCTCTCATTCGCCGCGACGGCGAACTGCACCCCGCCTCCTGGGACGAAGCCCTGGGGCTCGTAGCGGAACGCCTTCGGGAGATACAGGGGCGCCACGGGACCGATTCGATCATGTTCGCCTCATCGGCCAAGGCCACTAATGAGGAGAACTACCTCCTGATGAAGCTGGCAAGAGGGGTGTTCGGCACCAACAACATCGACCACTGCGCCCGACTCTGCCACTCATCCACCGTGGTGGGGCTGGCCGAGACCTTCGGCTCCGGGGCCATGACCAACTCCATCGACTGCATCGACCAGGCCGAGGTGATCCTGGTCATCGGCTCCAACACCACTGAGCAGCACCCGCTGATTGGTTCCCGCATCCTCAAGGCTGCCCGGAGCGGCGCGCGGCTCATCGTGGCCGACAACCGCCGCATCCGCCTCGCCCGCCATGCCGAGATCCATCTACGGCACCGGAACGGCAGCGACGTGGCGCTCCTGAACGGAATGATGCAGGTCATTATCGCCGAAGGGCTTGAGGACCGGGAATTCATCGAAGCCCGTTGCGAGAACTACCCCGCCCTGGCAGCCGCCGTGGCCGACTGGACCCCGGAGCGGGCCGCCGACGTCACTGGCCTCGCCCCTGGTGAGATCGTCGCCGCCGCGCGGCTTTTTGCCTCCGCAAAGACGGCGATGATCGTCTACTCCATGGGGATCACCCAGCACAGCCACGGTGTGGACAACGTCCGCTGCTGTGCCGCCCTGGCCATGCTGACCGGCAACCTGGGACGCCCCGGCACCGGCGTAAATCCCCTGCGGGGGCAGAACAACGTGCAGGGGGGATGCGACATGGGAGCGCTCCCAGATGTCTTCACCGGCTATCAGAAAGTGGCGGACCCGGCGGTCCGGGAGAAATTCGCCGGTACATGGGGAGTAGACGGGCTCCCGGAAAAGCCGGGGCTTCCCCTCACCAGGGCCATGGATGCCGCCGCCGAGGGACAGCTCAAGGGGATGTTCATCCTGGGGGAAAACCCGATCCTCTCCGACCCGGACCAGGGGCATGCGCGGCGGGCACTGGAAAGGCTCGACTTTCTCGCGGTGCAGGATATCTTCCTCACCGAGACCGCCCAACTGGCCCACGTGGTGCTCCCCGCCGCCTGCTTCGCAGAAAAGGAGGGAACCTTCACCAACACCGAACGCCGGGTGCAGCGGGTGAGAAAAGCCGTGGAGCCGCCGGGGAAGGCCCGGGCCGACTGGGAGATAATCTGCGCCCTGTCGGAGCGGGCCGGCTACGGCGGCATGCGCTATCCTGACCCCTCGGCGGTCATGGACGAGATTGCCTCCCTCACCCCCATCTACGGCGGCATCGGCCACGATCGCCTCGATCCCCACGGCCTCCAGTGGCCCTGTCCCGACCGGGGCCATCCCGGCACCCCGATTCTCCACGCGGGCCGCTTCACCCGTGGTCAGGGGCGGTTCAGCCCGGCCCCCTACCGGCCGCCAGCCGAACTTCCCGACAATGACTACCCCTTCGTGCTCACCACCGGCCGCACCTACTTCCACTGGCACACCGGCACCATGACCCGGCGCACCCACCTCTTGGACCGGGAGGAGGGGCGCTCTTTCGTGGAGATCAACCCCGACGACGCCGCCCGCCTCGGGGTCAAGGAGCGGGACCAGGTGGTGGTGACCAGCCGCCGTGGCGGAGTTCGGGCCCAGGCGCGGGTAACGGAGATGGTGGTTCCAGGCGTGGTATTCATGCCATTCCACTTCGCAGAAGGGGCCGCCAACGCCCTCACCAACAATGTGCTCGACCCCGAATCCTCCATCCCCGAATTCAAGGTCTGTGCAGTGCGGGTCCGGAGGGCGCCATGAAACACCTTAGCCCCGGACAGCTCGCCTCCTTCTTCGCTTCCCTGGAAGCGACCCACGAGGTCCGCCTCCCCATCCTCCTCCCCGACGGGACCCGCACCCTCGGCCATCCCGGCGACGGCACCCTGGCATTGGAGGGCGGTCCGCTGCCGGGTAAGCCTACGGCAGCCTTCTTCCCCCATGAGGGACCGGTCTTCGCCGCTGCCGACGGCACGGTTTCAATTACTCCCGCTCCAGAAAAACCGCTCCTGGTTGCCGGCTTCACCCACCGAGACCTCGCCTGTCTCCGCTTCATCGACCGATTCTTTGCCGACGGCTGGCGGGACGACATCTACTTCAGCCGCCGTCAGGGCGCGGTGATCGTCGGCGTCTCCGGCTACTGCGGCCGGGGGGGCTCGCTGCTCCCCTATGCCGGGGGAGACTGCGACCTGGAGTTGGTGGCGGATCGCACCCGGTGGCTGATCGTCACTTACACCGAAGCCGGTGAGGCGATTGTCGCCGGATTGCCCGATGGCTCTCCCGACGGGGCGCTGGAGCGGATACAGGGGGAATCGGCAGCGCTGACGGACATAAACGAGACCTTTATCCGCCGGGCGTCCGAGCTGATCCGGGCCGGCCGCGTTCCCGACGCCTTCTGGGCCGAGATCGGCGACCGCTGCATCGCCTGCACCGGCTGCAACCTGGCCTGCCCCACCTGCACCTGCTTCGGCGTGCAGGACTGGCGCTACACCGGGCGGGTGGAACGGAGCCGGATGTGGGACTCCTGCCAACTGGACGGCTTCATGCGCGAGGCAAGCGGCCACAACCCCCTCGGCACCGAGGCGCTCCGCACCCGCCGCCGTATTCACCACAAATTGGCCGCCGACCCTGAAAAGTGGGGTGAAATCAGCTGCTTCATCTGCGGCCGCTGCGATGCGGTCTGCCCCACCGGCATCGGGATCTTCGCGGTGGCGCGGGAGCTGGTGGAGAGGTACGGCGGGAATTGACCCGATGTTTCCATTCGTGGCAAAGACCGTCGGGAAAGATGTAAATCAACAGCATCAACACATATACGACTTATTATGTCACACCTATCGGTTTTACTGTAATCATCACACAACCGGGAGGTGCGTCATGATCTATCTCACCACGGACCAGTTCGACCAGGCCGTCTACTTCGATCTCCGCAAAGCCGAACATCCCCGCCGGGCCGGCGGGCAGGAACATATCCTCCACGGACTACTGGGGAACGGGGTCAGCGAGGTGCCGGTCACCATACGGAGCTGGCGCGACTGGACCGACGTTGATTTCGGCAAGGGAGATCTCTTCAGCTTCGTGGACGAGCGAACCATCCGTCGGATGCTCGGGCAGGTGGCCCGGGAGATGGAGCTGCATTAATTCCGGGTTTCCCGGAAGGGATTTCTCTGGTATCATCGCGGCCTCACTATTGTTGAAAGGAGACCGCCATGAGCAGTTCGTGGAAAATCGAAACCCAGGCCATCCAGGGGGGGTACAGCCCCAAGTCGGGCGACCCCCGCGTTGTCACCATCTGCCAGAGCACCACCTTCAAATACGACAGCGCCGACCACGTGACGAAACTCTTCGATCTGGAAGAGCCCGGCTTTTTCTATACCCGTCTGGGGAACCCCACCACCGACGCCTTCGAGCAGAAGCTGGCCATGATGGAAGGGGGCGTAGGGGCACTGGCCACCTCCGCCGGCCAGGCAGCCACAACCCTCTCCATCTTCAACATCTGCCAGGCGGGGCAGCATTTCGTCACCGCCAGCACCCTCTACGGCGGCACCTACAACCTCTTCGCCTGCACCCTCCCCAAGATGGGGATCGAGGTGACCTTCGTGGACCCGGAGGCCCCGGCCGACGAGATCCTCGCCGCCTTCCGCCCCAACACCAAGGCCCTCTTCGCCGAGACCATCGGCAACCCCGGGCTGAATGTCCTCGATTTCGAGAAATTCTCCGCCATTGCCAAGGAGAAGGGGGTGCCGCTCATCATCGACAGCACCTTCGCCACCCCGTACCTCTGCCGCCCCTTCGATCACGGGGCCAACGTGGTGGTACACTCGGCCACGAAATACATCGACGGCCTCGCTACCAGCGTCGGCGGCGTCATCGTTGACGGCGGGAACTTCAACTGGGACAACGGCCGGTTCCCCGAACTGACCGAGCCCGACTCCTCCTACCACGGCCTCCAGTACGTGAAGGCCTTCGGCCCCCTGGCCTACATCGTCAAGGCCCGCGTCCAGCTCATGCGCGACCTGGGCTCGACACCGAGCCCCTTCAACTCCTTCCTTTTCAACCAGGGGCTTCACACCCTCCCTCTCAGGATGCAGCGCCACAGCGACAACGCCCTGGCCCTGGCCCGGTTCCTGGAAAGCCACCCCTGCGTCGGCTGGGTCAAGTATCCGGGGCTCCAGAGCCACCCGAGCTTTGACCGGGCGCAAAAGTATCTGCCCAAGGGCTGCAGCGGCGTCCTCACCTTCGGCATCAAGGGTGGGGCGGAAGCCGGCAAGAAATTCATGGAGGCATGCAAGCTGGTGGCCCTCGTGGTTCACGTAGGAGACGCCCGCAGCTGCGTCCTCCATCCGGCCAGCACCACCCACCGGCAACTGACCCCCGAGCAGCAGACCGCATCCGGCGTGGCTCCGGACCTGATCCGCCTCTCCGTGGGCATCGAGCACATCGACGACATCATTGCCGACGTGGATCAGGCCCTGGCGGCGAGCCAGAAATAACAAACTGTTTCCACTACCAGACGCACAAAAGCCTGCCGGATATCCGGCAGGCTTTTTCCTTTGCGGCAAGTTTTATTCAGGTGACAGAAGCTCAGTAAACCACCGGCTGTTCAATGGTGAGTTTAGGTTTGCCAAGTGGATTGCTCGACGGCTTTTCAGATTTATTCTGGGGGATAGTAACCGCCCCCTCAGTATCCTCCACTGTTGGCGGGGCAGCAATCCGGGCGGGAGTCGACCAGATATTTTCAGGAGAGGGGAGACGCTTTGCCGCCGGTTTAGCGGTACCGGCCTTCTCCTTCGGCACCCCTACCGACTGGGCCAGCACGATCCGCTGCTCATTGCGCAGCCCCATGGCCTTCGCCAGGGCCGGGGAATCGATGGATGCCCGCACCACAGTGGCAAGCCCTTCGGAGGCGCAGAAGAGATAGACGTTCTGGCTGATTGCTCCCGCATCGGCGGCAGAATAAAAGGCCTTCTCCTCGCTGCCGGCATCACCCATCTGACCAAAATCAGCCACATAGATTAGATTCACCGGAGCTTCTGCCACGAAGGGCTGCTGGCCGGTCAGCGCCCGGATATCCCGGGTTCCCTCCTGGATCAGCCGATGCCCACGGGCGTCGTAGAGAAAGAGGCCATCGGAAGTGGCCACGTAGATATCGATCTCCTGCCGGTTCATGGCGGAGGGGGCGGTACGTCCCCCCTTTTCGGGTCGGTTGATGCCGAAAGCTGCCCAGAGAAGATCGGAAAGCTGGCGGTCGGAAAGCGCTTCCCCGCTGAATTCCCGCACGCTCTTCCGTTCCCGCAGGGCATCCATGAGCGGCATGCCCCCTTCGGTCCGGGGAGATGCCAACGAAACAACCCTGGACTCACCAGCAACAGCCCCCACCGGAGCTGCCAACAAAACGCCGAGGACCCCTCCTGCAAGAATACGTGCTACGTTCATCCTCATCCTCCCTTTTGAATGCGCCCCACTCAGTGCTGCACGCCCTCACCGCCGGCAGGCTGCTGGGCTGCGGCGCGCATGGCGGCCTTGTGCTGCTCGAGGGTCTCCAGTTCGCGGACCTTCTCGCCGAGCCAGTGGTGGAGTTCCCGGGCGGTCTGGTAGTTGAGCACCACCCCTGTGGGGACGAACCGGACGAGGCTTTGGGCGAAATCCTCGGGCTCCACGCCGGTCTCGGCGCCGATGGTGCCGTTGGGATTCACTTCGTGGGTGATCTCGTTGGGGAGCGGCGGGCGCTCAAGATAGAAATTCACGACCAGGTCGCCCCGGGGAGAGACGCCACCGTGGGCGCCGTTCACGTAGACCGGGTTATAGTCGTAGGTGAAGATGTACTTGAAGATTACTTCCGGTTTCTTGGACACGAGTGCTTCTCCTTCCTTGTATGGTAGTGGAATGTATCCCCGATAGATTCGTGGAATTGAAAAACCCGCAATGATAAAAGGGGAACCGCCCGCAGGCAGCCCCCCTTTAATATCACGTTACAGTGGCGGTTTCGAGTGTTTTTCTTGTCAGTTTCGACAAGAAAGATTCCAGGAATCACCGTATCACCGGTACACTTCCCTCCGATGGCCAATCTTCACAACACACACCGTAAGTACGTCGTCCTCGATGGAGGAGACAATCCGATAGTCTCCCTGGCGGATGCGGTATCGCTCCTGGGCGGAAAGCTTCTACACACCCTGAGGCCGCGGCTCGTCGGCAAGCAATTGAATTTGTTCGACAATCTCTTGAATTCTCAACTTTCTGCTCGATCCATCTGCAAACTTCTTGGTTGCCATTGACCGTACATAATGTTAGTTATTCAAGCCAAAAAATTTTTGAATTTTAATGAGGCAAAAATGAACCTTCTATTAAAACTCTGGTTTGTAGGAATTGTATCCGTACTGGTCCTTGCCGGGTGTGGTGCAGGAGGCAATACAACTTTACCAGTCTCGTCAATTCCAGCTAACGGAGCAAAGAACGTCGCCCTACTTTCCTCAATAGAGGTCACGGCAGCATCGGGACTCGACCCCGCCACGGTAAACGGTTCAACCGTTTCCCTCTTCGGCCGGAACAATCACACATCCCGCGTATTCCGCACTCAAGGGTCGGTCAATTACGACCCAGCAACAGGCAAAGTTACGTTCAGGTTGAAGCAGATGCTCGAACCAAACTGCTCATACACCCTAACACTTTCAGGATTCAGGGACACCAACGGGAACGCTGTCGCCGACAGGACAGTCTCCTTCTCCACCTTGATCCCCCGATCCTCTCGGGCTGTCTGGTATGCAGCAGATGGAACAGTTGAGCGGTACGTAGCGTTCCAGTTTGACAGCTCCGGCAACAATACCCGATCAACCACGCACAACGGTCCTGGCACAGATAAAATCTGGTTCACCGCCGACGATCAGGTGGCTTCATATGGCGAAGGCACCTCTGATCCAGGCAGCACAAAAGCCGTCTCTCATCCAAGTGCCGGTTCTGACGGAATTTGGTTTACTGCGGACGATCCGGTGAGCATGTATTCCGTTCGAAACTATACAGCCACGGAAGATGCCACAATTTACTACAATGGTCCGGGTCCTGACGGCACATGGTTCACCGCAGACGATGCCATATCGCATTACTCCAAGACCACCTACAATAGCGATGGCTTGGTGAGCACATTGGCAATGTACAACAACGCCGGTGCTGACAGCACATGGCTCACCGCCGACGATGTTTACAGTTCTTACTCAGCCCATACCTATGATGCCAACGGTAATGAGATTCAGACAGCTTACACTGGCGGAGCCGGTGCCGATGGGATACCTTTCACCGCCGATGATTCACATGTGCTATACATCACCTATAATTACGATGCCAATAACAATCATATTCGGCAAATTCATTACATAAATCCTGGCCCCGACGGTACATGGTTCACATCTGACGACGGGATATCGCAATACTCATTTGATTCATACAATGAGAAGGGAATACCCAAAAGGGATGTTTCCTATGACAGCCCTGGCCCTGACGGGGTCTGGTTTACGGCAGACGACAGTGTCTGGATCTACAAAGAATACCTTCCTGACGGCACGAGTAAGACAAGACGCGTGATTGTCCATTCAGATGGTCCTGGCCCGGACGGAGTATGGTTTACTGCCGACGACCCCATCTGGTATTATTCTGACTACTCTTACGATTCCAATGGCAACGTAATGAAAATTTCTGACTTCACTTCCGGCGGAGCGGATGCACTTTGGTTCACTGCTGACGATACGCTTTCGGGTTACGAGTATTATATCTACGACACCAACAGCCTCTTGATGGCAAAGGAATACATCAGTATTGTGCCGTAAATTACATTGGAAAGAACCGGAGCCCTTCAACTTGGTTATGACGGCATGATCTCGCTTCGTGAAAAGAAACACCCTTGACGCTTTAAAACCGTGCTACTGAACAATAAAAGAAAGGCCCGCAAATACGCGGGCCGTTCTTTTTCATTTGCACGACAAGCACAAAGTGTCACACCATAACGATAACCAGGTCTTCCTTCTCCACCTTATCGCCTTCCTTGAACTTCACCTCGGCGACGGTGCAGTCTTCCTTGGCTTTGATGTTGGTCTCCATCTTCATGGCTTCGGTGACCATGAGGACGTCGCCGGCCTTCACTTCGTCCCCTGCCTTGACGTTGAGCTTCAGGACTTTGCCCGGCATGGGCGCCCCAACATGCTTGGCGTTCCCCTTGTCGGCCTTCTCCCGCACCGCCTCGTCGGTCTGGACCGACTGGTCGCGTACCACTACGCTCCGGGCGTTGCCGTTCAGCTCGAAGAAGATGTGCCGGGTGCCGTCGGGATGGACCTTGCCGATGGCGTTCAGCTTGATGATGAGGGTCTTGCCCGGCTGGATCTCGATTGAGGTCTCCTGCCCCGGCTCCAGACCGTAGAAGAAAATCGGCGTCGGGATGACCGAGGTGTCGGAGTGCTCGTGGCGGTGCTTGTCGAACTCCGGGTAGACATGGGGATAGAGGATGTAGCTCATGAGCGCTTTGTCGTCCACGGCGTGTCCGACCTTCTCTTCCACCTTGGCCCGCTCTTCATCGAAATCCACCGGTTCCAGCAGCTCGCCGGGACGGCAGGTGATCGGCTCATCCCCTTTCAGGACGATCTTCTGGAGCTCTTCCGGCCACCCCTGGTAAGGCTGCCCCAGCATCCCCTTGAACATGCCGACGACGGATTCCGGGAAGGCCAGCTCACTCCCCTGGGTGAAGACATCCTGCACGTCCAGGTTGTTCTTCACCAGGAACATTGCCATGTCACCCACAACTTTGGACGACGGTGTAACTTTGACGATATCGCCGAAGAGGAGGTTCACCTTGTGGTACATCTCCTTGCACTCCTCCCAGCGGTCCAGGAGGCCAAGTCCGGCCACCTGGGGCTTGTAGTTGGAGTACTGGCCGCCGGGAATCTCATGATGGTAGACCTCGGCGGTGCCGTTCTTGAGCCCGGATTCGAAGGGGGCGTAGTAGTCGCGCACCGTCTCCCAGTAGTTGGCCAGTTTCTGGAGCCCTTCCTCATCCAGGCGGGTGTCCCATTCGGTACCCTTCAGGGCCGCCACCAGGGCGTTCAGGTTCGGCTGGGCCGTGAGTCCGGAGAGCGACGACAGGGCCGCATCAACGATGTCTACCCCCGCCTGGCAGGCCATCAGCAGCGTGGCGCTGCCGTTGGAGGAGGTATCGTGGGTATGGAGATGCACAGGGATGCCGATGTTCTCCTTTAGGGCCTTGACGAGCTTGAAGGCGGCGAAGGGTTTCAGAAGCCCCGCCATGTCCTTGATGGCCAGGATGTGGGCGCCCATCTGCTCCAGTTCCTTGGCCATGTTCACGTAGTATTCCAGGGGATACTTGTCCCGCGTCGGATCGGTGATGTCGCCGGTGTAGCAGATGGCCGCCTCGCAGATCTTGCCGCTCTTGCGGACCGCCTCCATGGCCACAGCCATCCCCTTGGTCCAGTTGAGGGAGTCGAAGACCCGGAAGATGTCGATGCCGGATGCAGCCGCCTCCTCCACGAAGCGCTGCACCACGTTATCGGGGTAGTTGGTATACCCAACAGCGTTGGAACCCCGGAGCAGCATCTGGAAGAGGATGTTGGGAATCGCCTCGGAGAGCTTGTGGAGGCGTTGCCACGGGTCTTCCTTCAGGAAGCGCATGGAGACGTCGAAGGTGGCGCCTCCCCAGCATTCCAGGGAGAAGAGCCCGGCCCCGAGATGGGAAGTCGGCTCGGCAATCTTCAGCAGATCGTAGGTGCGGACCCGGGTGGCCAGGTTCGACTGGTGGGCGTCGCGCATTGTGGTATCGGTAAGGAGCAGCTGCTTCTGCTCTAGAATCCACTTGGAGAGCCCCTCGGCACCGAGGTTCATGAGAAGGTCGCGGCTTCCGGCCGGACGCGGCTTCGTCACGTCAACCTCCGGCACAAGGGCCTCCATGAGATCCGCAGACCTGAGGGGCTTGGCAATGCCCGGAGAACCGTTAACGATGACATCGCCCAGGAAGCCAAGGACTTTCGTTGCCCGGTCCTTTTTCTCGATAATTTCAAGAAGCTCGGGATGTTTTTCAATGAATGAGGTATCGCATTTCCCCCCAAGGAAAACCGGGTGGGTGATGACGTTCTCCAGGAAGCCGATGTTGGTTTTGACCCCCCTGACCCGGAATTCCTGGAGGGAACGGTTCATGATGTGGGCCGCCTCTTCGAAGGTGAGCCCCCAGGAGGTAACCTTGACGAGCAGCGAGTCGTAGTGGGGGGTGATGACCGAGCCGGTGAAGGCATTGCCTGCATCTAGACGCACCCCGAAACCGGCCGATGAGCGGTAGGTGGTGATGGTGCCGAAGTCCGGCGCAAAGTTGTTGTTGGGATCTTCGGTGGTGATCCGGCACTGGATGGCATACCCGCGCATGGCGATGGACGCCTGGTTCGGGATGTTAATGGGGGAATCGGAAAGTTTCTTCCCCTCTGCCACGAGAATCTGGGCCTGCACCAGGTTGCGGCCGGTAATCATCTCGGTCACTGTGTGCTCCACCTGGATGCGGGGGTTCATCTCGATAAAGTAGAAATTCCCCTCCTGATCCAGGAGGAATTCCACGGTGCCCGCATTGCGGTAGTTCACCTGGCCGGCGATCTTGAGGGCCGCGGTGCATATTTCCTCGCGGGTCTTCTGGGTCAGGCAGATGGAGGGGGCAAACTCCACCACCTTCTGGTGGCGCCGCTGGATGGAACAATCCCTCTCGAAGAAATGGACCAGATTGCCGTGCATGTCGCCGAGAACCTGCACCTCGATGTGCTTAGGATTCTCCAGGTAGCGCTCCAGGAACACCGCCGGGTTGCCGAAGGCCGCTTTCGCCTCGCTGCGGGCCGCCACGAGCCCTTCGAGGAGCTCCTTCTTGGAGCGGGCCACCCGCATCCCGCGGCCGCCGCCGCCGGCAGCCGCCTTGATGATTATCGGATAGCCGTAGTTCTTGGCGAAGATGAGCGCTTCTTCCTCATGCTCGATGGGCTCTTCAGTGCCGGGAACGGTCTGAACGCCGGCCGCCATGGCGACTTTCCGGGCCGACACCTTGTCGCCCAGAGCCCGCTGCATTTCAGCCGTAGGGCCGATAAAGGCGATGCCCTCGGCCTCGCACTTCTCGGCAAACTCGGCATTTTCCGAGAGGAAGCCGTAACCGGGATGGATGGCGTCCACGTCATACTGCTTGGCAAGGGCAATAATTTCGTCGATGCCGAGATAGGCGTCGATGGGGCTCTTCCCCTTGCCGACAAGGTAGGCCTCATCGGCCTTGTAACGGTGGAGCGACAGCTTGTCCTCCTCCGAATAGATGGCAACGGTACTGATGCCGAGCTCCGTGCAGGCGCGGAAAATACGAATCGCTATCTCGCCGCGGTTGGCGGCCATTACCTTCCTGAATCTTCTTTTCTCCATCCGGTCCCCCTGTGTTTTTACGCAAAATAAAACAAATACAACCCCAATAAAACTTTATTGAAACTAAAATTATTTCGTTATTTTGTATAGTTAGCAACTGTTTTTCAGTGTTCGCATCAAATCAAATTGGAGATTTGTTGTCAAGAATAAACTTTTGTTTTACCTGGTTGCAAAACCGCCCGCTGGCAGTGAATTTTTTCCCTTAACAACCCCACCTACAGGTGGTACCATTTACCGTGTTTTCATTTCAGCCAAGGAGATAACACCGCATGAACGTATTTAAGACAGTCCGCGGACAGATCATCGCCCTTTCAGCGCTCGCTCTTTTCGCCGGCGTCGCGGGGGCGGCCGATTCCACAACGGCCAAGGCCGCTGCAAAAGACGCTGCACCGGCATCCCCCTTGACTGTGGCCGCCCGGGTGAACGGCGTTGACATCACCAACGCGGAGGTGGACCGGGCCAAGAAGATTATCCTCTCCCGGAACCAGATGGCACATGCTTCCATGAACGACGAAATGTCTAAAAAAGTGGATGAGGCAGCCCTTAATCAGATCATCGCCAAGGAGCTTCTTTATCAGGCCGGCAAAAAGCTGGAAATGAAGGATCTGGACAAGCAGGTAAAGGACAGGGTAGCAGAGAACAAGGCGCGCTTTGCCTCCCAGGAAGCATATGACAAGGCATTGAAAGAGATGGATATGTCCGAGAAGGAAGTCGAAACCTTCACCAGGGAGGATCTGGTTATCGGCAACCTGATTGAAACGACTATCGCTCCGAAAGCCAAGGTTACCGACGAGGAAGCAAAGAAGTTTTACGATGACAACAAAGACAAATTCCGGCGGGAGGAGGCGGTTCGCGCCAGCCATATCCTGGTGGGAGCGGACCAGAATGCTACTGCTGCCGACAAGAAAAAGGCGAAGGAGAAAGCCGAATCTCTGCTCAAGCAACTGAAGGGGGGCGCCGATTTCGCCGAACTGGCCAAGAAAGAGTCATCCTGCCCCAGTTCCGCCCAAGGGGGCGATCTGGGCTTCTTCGGCAAAGGGCAGATGGTTCCCGAATTCGAAAAGGCCGCCTTCGGGCTGAAGCCGGGCGAGGTGAGCGACGTGGTCGAAACCCAGTTCGGCTATCACATCATAAAGGTGGCCGAGAAGAAGGATGCTGAAACCGTCCCCTTCGAAGAAGCAAAGGAGCGGATCGAGCAGTTCCTCTCCCAGCAGAAAGTGCAGCAGGGTGTCAGTGATTACGTTGAAGAACTGCGGAAAAAAGGAAAAGTTGAAATCCTAGCCAAATAGCAGTTTCCTCTCCCAGAGAATAAAAAGGCCGCGCCGGGTAGTCCGGGAGCGGCCTTTTTATTCTCTGCCGGTGCCTTATTATTTCTTGTCCGCGTTCTTGTCCAGGAACATCTTGATGAGATCGATTGGGACCGGGAAGATGGTAGTTGAGTTCTTCTCCGCGGCCACCTCGGTCAGGGTCTGGAGATAGCGCAACTGCAGCGAAGTGGGCTCGGCAGCCAGAACCTTCGCCGCTTGGGCCAGCTTCTCCGACGCCTGGTACTCGCCGTCGGCGTGGATAACCTTGGCGCGCCGCTCCCGCTCCGCTTCGGCCTGCTTGGCGATGGCCCGGAGCATCTCCTGGGGGAGGTCGATATTCTTCACCTCAACAGCGGTCACCTTCACCCCCCACGGCCCAGTGTGGCGGTCGAGAATCTCCTGGAGTTCCTTGTTGATCTTTTCCCTGTTGGCCAGGAGCTCGTCCAGCTCCACCTGCCCAAGAACGCTCCGCAGGGTGGTCTGGGCCAACTGGCTCGTGGCGTAGAGGTAGTTCTCCACCTCAACAATGGCCTTCTGGGGCTCCATGACACGGAAGTAGATGACCGCCGACACCTTAACCGTCACGTTGTCGTGGGTAATGACATCCTGGGGGGGAACATCGAAAGCAACGGTACGCAGCGATACCCGAACCAACTTGTCGACCCCAGGGATAATAAAGAATAGCCCCGGTCCCCGGGAGCCCGCCAGCCGCCCGAGTCGGAAGAGAACACCCCGCTCGTACTCGGGAAGGACCCGAATGGCGCTCGCCGCGAACATCACCAGCAGTATGAGGATAAAGATAACCGGCACGTAGTCGAACATTGAAATACCTCCTTGAAAAACCGTGACACGGAATCAGCGCCCGGCCTTTTTCACTTTAACCCGCATATCATCCTCCACCGCTACCACCGTCACCTTGTCCCCCTCGGCCAGGGGCTCATCGCTCCAGGCTTCCCAGTATTCGCCATGGATAAAGACTTTCCCCTCGGGGGCTATGGCGGAAACGGCCTTCCCCTTTTCCCCCAGGAGCCCCTCGCCACCGGTGGCGGGCTTGGGACGATGGGCCTGCACAGACTTGATGGCCGCGAAGACGCAGAAAGCTGACACTGCGATTACTATCAGCACCGTAAGCGGCCACGACACTCCAAGTGGAGAATCAACAAAAATCGAGCCAGGGACCATGTCAACACCCTCTCCCACTGTTGTCATACATACGCACCATACCATCACCCGGCATCTACGGTCACAGTATACCCAGCTCGACGCGGCAGTCAATGCGGCACTACGACTGGAGTCTTGCCAAAAGCGGCCCATTGGTGCTATGTATCAACCTGTTCACCGGAGGAACTAATGAAAGAACGGACCCGCATTCTCCTCATCGATGACGAAGAATCGGGGCGCGAAGCCCTCACCGCCATCCTCAGATACGCCGGACACCACGTCACGGGTGCGGCATCCGGAGCTGAGGCCGCCCAGCAACTGGCGCGGGACAAATTCGACATAATCATCACCGACCTCCTCCTTCCCGACACAAACGGCATCGACATCCTCAAAAACATCAAACGCGACTCTCCCCTCACCGAGGTAATCCTCATCACCGGCCACGCCTCCGCCGAAACCGCCGTACGGGCCATGAAGGAAGGGGCCTACGACTACATTACCAAGCCCCTCAACATCGAAGAGCTCAAGATAATCATCGCCAAAGCCGTCGAGAAGCACCAGCTCCTCTCCGAAAACGTCTATCTCAAAAAACAGCTCCGGGACAAGTTCGAGTTTGCCAACATCATCGGCGCTTCGCCAGCCATGCAGCAGGTTTTCGCCCTCATGAAGCGCATTGTCAAAACCGACTCCACGGTCCTCATCACCGGAGAGTCGGGCACCGGCAAGGAAATCGTGGCAAAGGCAATCCACTTCAACGGATCCCGGCGGGACCGGCCGTTCATAGCCGTACATTGCGGGGCAATACCCGAGAATCTCCTGGAATCGGAACTATTCGGTTATGTAAAAGGGGCATTCACCGGCGCGGTGAGGGATAAGATCGGCAAATTCGAAGCAGCCAACGGGGGGACCATATTCCTGGATGAAATCGGCACGATGCCGATACAGCTCCAGACAAAACTCCTGCGGGTCCTGCAGGAGCAGGAAGTGGAACGGGTTGGTTCCACCCGTCCCGTAAAAATCGACGTGCGGATCATCTCGGCCACGAACATGGACCTGGCCGAACAGGTGAAAAACGGGGCTTTCCGCGAAGACCTATACTACCGTCTCAACGTCATCCCCCTCGTCCTCCCCCCCCTGCGCGAACGGGTGGAAGACATCCTTCCCCTTGCAAAACACTTCCTCGCTAAGTACTGCAAGGAGATGCAGCGCCGCCGCATGACACTCACCACTGAAGCGGTGGAGGCCCTGGAGGGGTATAACTGGGGCGGGAACGTCCGGGAACTGGAAAACGTCATGGAGCGGGTCGTAGCCCTAACCGAGGCGGACACAATCACCCTCCACGACCTTCCCCCGAACATCCGCGAGGAGTCCCTGACGCGGGTGACCGAACGGGGCATCGACCTCATGAAAGTCATTGCGGAAATAGAGCGGAACATGATTACCGACGCCCTGATGCTGTCCGAGGGGGTCAAAGCCCGGGCCGCCGCGCTCCTGAACCTGAACCGGACCACCCTGGTGGAAAAGATGCGCCGGCTCGGCATGCCGCTGTAAACCCGTCCCTCCGGCGACACCCGGCATGGCGCTGCCGGTTACCGCCACCTTCTTCATATCCTCTCACACCTTACGCTTCACGACCTGTTTCCCGTCATGCACGATTTCCCACACATACCGCACTGACGCCTCTGACTGAATGGTATGCGTCCAAGTAAGGGACTGCAGGAGTTGACAATCCGTATTTTCGCTATTTAAATAAATTAGTAAGCTCTAGGACGGGTTACGGGTCACGGAAGAGGACACAAGCCATGACGCCACCGGAAATCAAGATTGCCGTGGTCGGTCCAATAAATCTGCAAAATCAGCTTCTGGTTTTTTTCATCGAAGAAAAAACCGGGGCGTCATGCTTTATCTGCGGGAATGTCACCAATTCCTTTATTGAGAATGGATTCGATCCGACAGCTTTGAGGTTGGTCCTTGTTGATGGCTACGGATTGAATAAGGCGGCAATTCTTGATTTTCTCGGATCAAGATCAAAAATGGAACGGAGTAAAAATTATTTTATCCTGTTCAACCTGGGCTCCGGTGTCGGGATTGAAAAAGAGGCTCTTGCCCATGGGGTGCGGGGATTCCTCTATGAGCACGAGTGCGCTGACACCTTGCTTAAAGCCATCAATGCGGTTTTGTCGGGCGAAGTTTGGATTTCGAGGAAGAAACTCACCGAATTGCTGCTGACCAGGCCTCCATCCGCCTCCCTGAGGCTGCCCGATCTGACAAAACGCGAAGTCGACATCCTGATATGTTTAACCAAGGGGCACTCCAACCAAATGATCGCGGACACGCTCTGCATAAGCCCCCATACCGTAAAAACTCACATGGTCAATATTTTCAAAAAGATCAACGTCCACAACCGCAGGAAAGCCGCTCAGTGGGCAAGCAAAAACCTTTGATGATACATCAAGATAGCCTCAAATCTACCTAATCCCTTCACATCCCATTTCTCTATTTTACTAATTCCCTCGATAATTTTTTTAGCAATATTTAACTAATTTAGTCTTATTGCCACCCGCGGTCCAGCCGATACAATCACGCTTAACACATCGTAATTACCGATACCTCATCAACATGCCGGGTAAAAGCAGGCAACCGCCTCCTATTCTGACGTGACGAGCAGACTCGTGCGATGCCTTTCATATGCAAGTTCGCCATAGCCAAACCGGAAAGGAGGTGTTCTTGTATTTCTTGAGGAGCAGGTTGCATCAACCTGAACAGCATGACAGGAGGTCATAACATGAAGCTCGGAATAACAGTGGGGTGTCTGGGGACTGCACTGGGGCTGCTTCTAGCCGCTACTGTTGGTGTAGCTGTCAGTGCTGAACTTCCAGGGTATGCGAACCTTGTCGGCGCCGGAGGGGCCGGGCCGGGATGGGTGGACATTTTCGATTCCAAGGGCAAAGTCAACAACCTGCGTGGCGGCATCAGCGCGGCATTCATCGAAGACAACATCTCCGCCGGAATTGCCACAGACATGTCGGTACTCACCTGTGCCGATTTGGTCAACAACGAGACGGTCCAGTCAATCAACGACTTGGGCAATGCCTATGTCTACCGGACCGCTGACACCGCCGGCAACCTTGTACTGTTTGCAGGAGTTGAGCGCCTGGGCGTGCCTGAAGGCTCGACGTATATCGACTTTGAGTTCAGCCAGGACAAAATTCAGGTATGGAGCGGGGTCCCCTGGAAGATCCAGGGCAAGAAAACCACCGGAGACCTGACCGTGCGGATGAATTTTGTGAATGGTGCACTCCAGAACGTCGAATTCAAACAGTTTACAGCTGACGGTTCAGGCGAATACCGCATCCTAAAAACAGACTGGCCCATTGACGGGCGGACATGCAACGGCAGCGATGGGCTCTATTCCTTCTGCTCCGGCGCTTGCATAACGGGACTTGCGGCAACAAACCAGGATGTCTGGGACCAGTGGGGAGCGCCCGTAACAGTCCCGGCGGCCGACCAGTTCGTCGAGGTGGGCGTCAACGTAGGCAAACTTCTCGGGAGCAACCCGGACTATTCGAGCCTGACCCTGAGAACCCCCGAAGACATCGCCTTTGGCACCGGCCTATTGCTGAGGAGGGACTAGCGCCATGAGATACCATACAAAACCGTTGCGCTTGACCGCCATATTGTTGCGTTCAGTATTGGCCTTGTGTCTGATTTTCTGTACCCAGGCAGCGTTTGCCGACGGCACCGGGAATGCCGATGTCCTGTACGGCAAGGGATGCATGCAGGATGAGGCCGGGTTTGACCTAGTCTGTACAGCCAACGATGTCCAGCTTGCCAAAGCAACCAACATTGTAATTCTGGATGACGGTTGCGCCTTCCCTGGCGACACCGTCACGTTCTCGGCAAAATTCGAAGTGCTCCTTACGGCACAGGCCCGCCATGACATCGGCATCTGGTTTGTCGAAGACGGCGACCCGAACGGGGACGGCGCCGTCAGCGGAGTATGTACCGTGGCGACGCCGGCCTATGCCCCGAATCCTCCATGGCTTGACCTGGACGGGACCACGGACCCATGGCCTGGAACAAATAAACCATCAGGGATTCAAGACACCTGCGGTGACATCGACGAATCCCATAACCCTCTGTATCCCAACATAACCATGACGGCGAAATGCGTCGACACGGATGGGGACGGCAAGCTGAATCTCCCCAACTGCACCAGCTGGCGCCAACCCGGCGACAACGATCTGTGCACAAGTCCGGATCAAGCCGTCCCCGGCGCTCCTTCAAAGTGCCGCTGTGACCTCGGCTTCAATATCGACATCAATGTTCCGCCCGCCGAGCTGAAAGTCACCAAAACCCCATCGCTCGACACCATAACGGAACCTGGCGGCCCGGTAACCTTCTCCGTTTCGATTACTAACACGTCAACCTTTGCCGCGGTAACAATCAATTCCTTCGTTGACTCCGTTTTCGGCGACCTGACGGCGATAACCGGCAGCACCTGCACCGTTCCCCAATCCCTGGCCAAAGCACCGGGACCGGGCAACAGCTACAGCTGCTCATTCACAGCGAATGTAACGGGCATCGCCGGCGGTCAGCATGTGGATATCGTGACGGCATCGGGTGTTGACGAAAATGGCAAGGCCGTTTCCGGACAGGCCCAGGCGGTGGTGGATATTGTCGCGGCACCGCCGGCACTTGTGGTCCAGAAAGACAACGATGCCGAGGGCGATGGAGATTTCAATAATCTGGAGGTCATCCCGCTCGGAGCCCTGTTCCCCTATACCGTCCCCTATCGGGTGACCATCACCAACAACAGCAGCTCTGCCGCGATCATCACCGCCATTGGGGATGTCCCCCATGACATCTCCGGTTCGGAATGTGCGGCATTGCTTAACACCATCATCGCTGCGGGAGAAACAAAGACCTGCACGTTCAATCACACCTTCGACACGGCAGATCCGTTCGTTTCGACCGGCTCGGTCATCAACACGTTTACGGTGACCGCCACGAACTCTGCCGGGGCTGATACCAAATCAGACACTTCGACCGTCACAGTGGATGAGAGTTCGAGATTAGGAAAACTGAGCCTCGTCAAGACGGCCACACCGCTGATCTACGACGCAGTGGACCAGATCATCACCTACAGCTACACCATCACCAACAGCGGCAAAGTGACCCTCGATGGGCCGTTCTCGGTGGCAGACGACAAGGCCCTCGACGAGAGTTGCATACAGCCCGCCGATAATGCCCTCTCGCCAAACGAGATCATGAACTGCACGGCCACCTACAAGATCACCCAGGCCGACATTGACGCCGGTTCGGTGACCAATAAGGCGACGGCCACAAACGGCACGGTGACCTCCAACGAAGCGCAAGCGACCGTTAACGCAGTACTGAACCCGGCCCTCAGCCTGGTGAAGATGGCGACACCATCCACCTACGCCTCGGTGGGCGACGTCATCAGCTACAGCTACCTCGTGAAAAACATCGGCAACGTGACCTTCGCGGGGCCAGTGACAGTGGCCGACGACAAGGCAATGGTCTCCTGCCCGGTCGGCGGACTCGCCCCCGGCGCAGAGATGACATGCACCGCTTCCTACACCATCACCCAGGCGGATATCGACAACGGCAGCGTAACCAACACGGCCAAGGCCTCGGCTAACGGCACCGATTCCAACATCGATGACGAGACCGTGACGGCAGACAAGAAACCGGCCCTCAGCCTGGTGAAGTCAGCCACGCCATCCACCTATGACTCGGTGGGCGATGTTATCAGCTACAGCTACCTGGTGAAGAACACCGGCAACGTGACCTTCACGAGGCCAGTAACAGTGGCTGACGACAAGGCAACGGTCTCCTGCCCGGCCGGCGGACTCGCCCCAGGCGCAGAGATGACCTGTACCGCTTCCTACACCATCACCCAAGCGGATATCGACAACGGCAGCGTGACCAACTCAGCCAAAGCCTCGGCAAACGGCACCGATTCCAACACCGATGACGAAACCGTGACTGCCGAGAAGAAGCCGGCCCTCAGCCTGGTGAAGACGGCGACACCATCCACCTACGC
>MTLE01000728.1_pt1 | contig 35195 bp, 36 predicted proteins | sample 1982461 | NCBI WGS metagenome assembly MTLE01 (sample SAMN05712605, study PRJNA340218) | biofilm metagenome | isolation source: sample SPL anode biofilm adapted to -200 mV | place: USA | collected 2012-02-03
CCCGCGGCGGCCAGCGTTGAGGCGAGAAGGCTTATGGCAGCTTTCTGTCCTACGTTCATTGCCATCCTTGCTTTATACTACTTCGTTTCATTATCGGCCACAAAGCACCGAAAATGAAGTCCTCGGTCGCTTGTTGCGGGTAGCCCGCCATATTATACTGCCTTCGGCGTCGCCTGCTAGCGGTGACCGAAAGCGACTGTCCCGCACGTGGAGTTCTTCATGCACAGGCATCATCGGTTCTGCACGTTGTCTTGCACCCGGATCGGCATTGAACGATGAAGGCCAGTGAACGTTTCACCGACGGGGCCGCGGCCGAACTGCGGGCAGCCATCGTCGATGCCGGATACAATGAGGTCTTTGCGGCGGGCAAGCTCGACGAGGAAGGCCTGGTAGCCGAGATCATCGTCGGCGCACGCGGCGGAGTCTCGAGCGTACCGGCGATCGCCGGCTTTCTCGACCGCGGCGATGTGCTGATACACAACCATCCATCGGGCCGGCTCGAACCGAGCGACGCAGACCTTTCGGTGGCGTCCCGCGTCGGCGAGCAGGGCGTCGGGTCCTACATCGTCGATGGCGACGTGCGGCATGTGTATGTCGTCGCCGAACCCGTGCGGGCCAGGTCACTGGTCGCCCTCGATCCGGATGAACTGGCCGGGGTGCTCGAGAAGGGCGGCAAGCTGGCCGAACGGCTGCCAGGGTATGAGCCGCGTCGCAGCCAGATCGACCTGGTCAGGGCGATAACCGATGCGCTGAACGAAGGCTATGTCCTGGCCGCCGAGGCCGGAACCGGTGTCGGCAAGTCATTCGCCTACCTGATACCCGCCCTCGCCTGGGCCGCCCGGAACAAGGAACGCGTCGTCGTCTCGACCGCCACCATCAATCTGCAGCGCCAGCTGATGGACAAGGACATTCCGCTCGTCTCGTCCCTGTTCAGGAAGCGGCTCAAGTCGGTGCTGGTCAAGGGGCGCGGCAACTACCTGTGCAGGACACGGCTCCTCGACGCGCTTGACGAGGAAGGGCTGTATGCCGACGACGATCACCCGCTGAGGCGCATCGCCGCCTGGGCCGAGACGAGCGCGACCGGCGATCGGGCCGACCTGTCATTCTGGCCGGACGATGCGCTGTGGTCGCGCGTGCGTGCGGAGGCCGACGAGTGCCTGAACATGCGCTGCCCGTTCAGGGAATCGTGCTTCGTGCTCAAGGTCAAGCGCGACGCGGCCGATGCTGACCTGATCGTCGCCAACCACCACATCCTCTTCAGTGACCTTGCAGCCCGTTCGGGCGGCGCCGGGTATGAATCGACGGCGGTACTGCCGCCATATGGCACCATCATCTTCGACGAGGCTCACGCGATAGAGGCGAGCGCCACCAGCTTCTTCTCCGACGAGCTGACCAGGTTCTCCGTCGTGCGGCAGTCCTCGCGCCTGTACCGCGAGCGACGCGGGCGCAAGTTCGGCATCATCGTGCGGCTGCAGAATCTCAAGAACTTGCCACAAGGCGTCCTCAGGCAGTTTCCTGACGCCGCCGCCGCGCTGCAGGCGGCCATCGACGCGGCGGACATCGCGGCGATCGCGCTGCTCGGCCAGGACATGAACTACAGGCTGCTGGCCGAACGCCCCGAACCGGCCGCCGGCATCATCGAGGCACTCGGCGCCGTCGAGCGCGCGCTGCTGTCGATAGCGGAACTGCTCAAGGACGCGCTCGACGGCGTCCCGGACGATGCTGAAACCGACCAGTCGGTGCACGAGGCAGAACTCGCGCTGGTCAGGCTCTCCGCGCTCGCCGCGACCTGCGCGAAGTTCAAGGGCTATGACGAGGATCCTGCCCATGTCTACTGGATCGACCGCGGCAAGACCAGCCAGGGTGAAGCCTTCGCCCGCTTCTGCATAACGCCCCTGGATATAGCCGACACGATGAACGAGGCGGTTTTCGACAGGCTCAGATCGGTGGTGTGCCTGTCCGCGACACTGTCGGTGGGCAACTCGTTCGAGTTCTGGAAGCGCCGGGTGGGACTGTCCAATGCAGGCGCCAGATCCGAGTGTCTGGCATTCCAGTCGCCATTTCCGTTCGAACGCAATGCGATGCTCGCCGCCGTCAATGACGCACCACCACCGGATTCTGCCGAATGGCAGACCTGGATCAACGATGCGACATACCAGCTGATCGAGGCATCGGGGGGTCGAGCCCTGGTGCTCTTCACATCATATACGGCGCTGCGTGCGGCCTGGGATTCCGTCAAACCGCGGCTCGATGTCCTGGGCATTGCGGCGTTCAGGCAAGGCGACGATGAGCGGAGCCGCCTTCTCGATGCGTTCAAGACGGACATAGCAAGCGTCCTGTTCGCCACGGATTCATTCTGGGAAGGCATCGACGCGCCTGGCGAGACGCTCGAGCTGGTCATCATCACCAAACTGCCGTTCAGGGTACCGACCGACCCGGTGCAGAAGGCCCGGGCAGAGGCGGTTGAACGACGTGGTGGCAACTCGTTCATGGATCTGTCGCTGCCGGAGGCCGTGATTCGGTTCAAACAGGGCTTTGGCCGACTGATTCGCCATTCCGATGACCGCGGCGCCGTCGTCGTGCTCGATGTCCGGCTCCTCGCCAAGCGCTATGGCTCGATCTTCGTCGCTTCGCTGCCCCGGACGAAGACGTGTTTCAAGCCGCTGAGGCCGCTCGTTTCCGAGTTGCGCGATTTTCTGGCCAGAACCTGATCGCAGGCTTCACAGATATCGCATGCCTGTATACAATCCATACATGGCCATCTTTGCGCTCGAATCGACAATCCAGAAATACGAGTGGGGTTCGCCGCTTGCGCTTCCAGAATTCCTGGGCCGCGACAATCCGGCGGGCGAGCCCTGGGCCGAGCTCTGGATGGGCGCGCATCCGAAAGCGCCGTCCTGCGCCGTCGATGTGCAGACCGGAGCCAGGCGGGACCTCGATGCGTTGATAGCGGACGATCCGGAGGCCATGCTGGGCGCCTCGACCGCCGCACGCTTCAACAGGCAGCTGCCGTTCCTGCTCAAGGTGCTGACCGCATCGAAGCCACTGTCGATACAGGCTCATCCTTCGAAGCGCAAGGCCGAACATGGTTTTGCTCGCGAGGAGATCGCGGGTCTGCCGATCGATGCTCCGGAACGCAACTACAAAGACGCCAACCACAAGCCCGAGACCATCGTTGCGATGACACCTTTCAGGGGAATGTGCGGTTTCAGGCCGATCGATTCCATCATTCAGAATATCAGGATGATCTCGGACAGCAATTGGGAACGCAGCCTGCGCAGGCTCATCGCCTTTCCGGGCAAGCTCGAGCTGTCGGTATTCCTGTACACCTTCTTCGCGGCGCTGTCGGAGCAGAAGGGCAGGAAGTTCCGATACATACGATTGCGCAGCGAGCGCATCGTGCGCGACGAGCGGCGTGACAGTCCGATGGGCATGCTCTTTTCGACCATCATCAATCTGATGGATGAGTACCCCGACGATCTGGGGGCACTCGCGCCTCTCGTGCTCAACCTCTTCGAGCTGCAGCCCGGCCAGGCGCTGAACCTGATGGCGGGAGACGCACACGCCTATCTCTCCGGCATGGGCGTCGAGATCATGGCAAACTCCGACAACGTCCTGCGCGGCGGACTGACCCACAAGCATGTCGACATCACCGAGCTCTTCTCGGTGCTCGGTTTCGACAGTTACACGATCGAACCGGTGCTGGCGCGCCCAGGACTGGACGGATTCCTGACCTACCGCTGCGATGTGCCCGACTATGCGCTGGGCAAGGCCGTCATGCGGGGCAGACTCGCCGTACGCTCGAGGCCGCCGGTGCCCGAGATTCTGCTGTGCACCGCCGGCTCAGTCTCGGTGCGTGCCGGAAAAGGCCCTGCCGCCCTGTTGCCGCGCGGCGCATCGGCCTTCGTGCCGGCCTGCGAGCGCGACTACGAGCTGTCCGGCGAAGGCGAAGTCTTCAGGGCGAGCGTACCGGCATGACGATATGGGCAGACGCCGATTCGCTGCCACGAGAGGTCAAGGAGCTGATAGGCAGAAGGACCGGAACCATTATCGCCCCGGCCCAGGCGGAGGCGGCGGGCAATCCCGGCGACAGCAGGATTCGGGCCGTCTTCGTCGCCAACCGGCCGATGCCGCTGCCACCGGGCAGGAACCTGCAGGCCGTCACCGTCGGCCCGGCAGGCGCCTCGGCGAAGCCGCTGACGGCGGCCGATTCGCCGCACGGCGACGGAGCGCACCGCGACGGCGCCATGACGGCTGATGACTACATCATCGGCCACGCATCCGCGCACGACATTCTGGTAACACGGGACATACCGCTCGCCGCCAGGGCGATCGAGGCCGGGATCATAGCGATCAATGACCGTGGAGATGTCTGGACGTCCGACAGCGTCAGGGAACGCCTTTCGCTGCGCAACCACATGGAGTCGCTCCGGGAGGCCGGTATCGCGCCGCCTTCATCCCGCGCCCGCAGCTTTGGCCCGAAGGAAGCGAAGGCATTCGCTGGAGCTCTGGACAAGGCCATCCACACGGCTATCATCGCTCAGCGCGTGTAACGGTCCATCAGGAAGTTGTAGCGGGTTCTGAGCAGCGAACTCCGCAGTATCGTCGTGGGCGAATACCGGATGGGCGACGACAGGATAGCCATCAGCCGCGCGGTCTGGTCGATATCGAGCTTGCTTGTCGAGACTCCATAGTAGCGGCGCGAGGCGGCCTCGATTCCAAACACGCCCTTGCCCCATTCGGCCCACGAGAAATACAGCTCGAGTATGCGTTGCTTGCCGACAAACAGTTCCAGTTCGAAGGCGACGATGACCTCGAGGTACTTGCGGACATAGCTCTTGGTAGGTATGAGGAACAGTGTACGGGCTGTCTGCATGGTCAGGGTCGAACCGCCGTACAGCGGTCTGCCAAGCTGCCTGTTTATCTCGATGGCACGCTGGAAGGCCTCGAGGTCGATGCCATGATGCTCGTAGAAGCGATAGTCCTCCACCGATACAAGCATCTGCCTGGTCGTCTTCGGAATCCTGACCAGCGATACCGGTATCGGTCTGGTTATCTTCCAGCCATCGACATACTTGCGATACAGCGACAGGGTCGTCGCCGCTGGCGTCATGCTGCCGAAGCACAGCACGAGCAGACAGGTCACGCCCAGGTACCAGACATGGAACCAGATGATCGCCTGCAGCACCAGGCGCGCAAGCCGCTGCGGCACGCTGCGGGCGCGCGATGGCCCGCCCCCGGCGGTCTGTGGACCGACCTCGGAGCCGTTTGTCATGGCTGTGCCTGGAAGGACGAGGCGATCATCGCGCCTCATCGCCTTGACCGAGCGGGCAAACGCCCGGTCCGAAAAACGGAAGAACATCTGCACGATAGTACCGTACATGGTGACCGGACGGCTAGGCTTTTCCTTGACAGGCTCGCCCAGCTCCCCTACCCTGTACATCGCTCGACACGAGGAGGGCTTGGTCATGAAACGCAGTTTCGCGCTGGCGGCCGTATTGGCGATAGCGTCGCTGGGCTTGGTCCATGCGGACGGCACACCGATACAGGGCCTGCATCGGTATCGCCTGGACAACGGGCTGGAGCTCTTTGTTCTTGAAAACCACGCTGTTCCGCTCACGCGGGTGCAGATTACGTTCCGCTGCGGCTCCATAACACAGACGCCGGAAACCGCGGGCCTGTTCCATCTGTACGAGCACATGCTCTTCAAGGGCAACTCCCGGTACCGGACCGAAACCGAGTTCTCGGCCGCCATGACCGACCTCGGTGTAGCCGAATGGAACGGTGGCACCTCGACCGAGTACGTCACCTACTACTTCACCGTGCCATCGGCCAAGACGGAAGCGGGTCTGGAATTCTGGTCGTACGCGATGCGCGAACCGCTGTTCGATCCTGCCGAGCTGCAGATCGAACAGGGCGTGGTTTCTAACGAGATCAACGGATTCCTGTCCGATCCCGACCATGTGTACTCGTCGGCGATGGACAAGGCGCTCTTCTCCAAGTACCCATGGCGCCGTGATATCGGGGGCAACGAGGCCGTCGTCAGGTCAGCCACCGTCGCGACGCTCCGTTCCATTCAGTCGACCTATTACCTGCCGAACAACGCGGCGCTCTTCGTCGGGGGCGACGTGGATCCAGACCAGGTATATGCGATGGCCAGGCAATGGTACGGCGACTGGAAGGCAGGGGCCGATCCATGGAAGTCGCCCGCGCCGCCTCATCCGACCCCCGGCGTGCCCAAACCGGTCTATCTGGTCTATCCCGATGAATCGCTGCCGGAAGGCATAGCCTACATCGAGATGCGGTACCGCGGGCCCGATGTGATCATCGAGCCCAAACCGACGTATGCGGCCGACGTCTGGGGATACCTGATACAGAAGCCCGATGGCGCGTTCAAGACGGCCGTCTTTGATGAGGTGCCAGGGCTGTACGACAAGGACTACCTGGGCGGTTACTACTACACGCAGCGGGACGGCGGGCAGGTATCATTCTATACCTACTGCTTTGTGGACAAGGACAAGCCGCTGGCGGTCCGCGCGCAGTCATCGTTCAAGGAAGTCGTGACCGCTCAGATATCGAAGATGGCATCGGACCGATCCTATTTCTCCGATGCCGAGTTCGGCATCGTCAAGCAGAAGCTGGAGGACGAGCAGATACTCAACCTCGAGACTCCGGAGAAGCAGATAGAGACGCTTTCATTCTGGTGGTCCGTCGCATCGACCGATTACTTCTTCAACTACGTGCCGAACATGAAGCGGGTGGAACGTGCCGACGTCGCGGCCTTCCTGCAGAAATTCGTGCTTTCCAATGTCCCCGTGGTCGCGGTTCGCGTCAATCCGGCCGATTACAGGGCCGAAGCCGACGAGTTCGCCCGGTCGGGTTACCTGACCGTAACCGCCGATACGGCGTTCTGGTGGAAGGATGGTGTCAAATGATACGCTCGATCGCAGGCATGAGCCGTGTTCCGCTCGTGGTTCTCGCTGCATGCGCCCTGGCCTTCTCATGTGTCAGCTCACCTCCCGCTCCGGCCGAGAGCGCTCCCGATGTGGCGCCTGCCGATGCGACCGCTGGCGCCAGCGAAGTGGTCTGGAAACTGCCTGAAGCGCCCGTCTCCGGGTGGAAGCTGCCATCGACGCCCAGTGCATACATGCAGGCGAATCTGCCAGTCATCGAGACCCGCATCCTTGCCAACGGAGCGACGCTGATCGTAAAGAAGAATCCGGCCAACCGCATATTCTCGATGAAGGTTGCGTTCAAGGGCGGTTCGGCGCTGGTATCCCCCGACAAGGCCGGTCTCGAGGCGATGACGCTGGCGCTGATGGCCCGGGGTTCGACAACCTACCCCTATGCGGAGCTGCAGCGCCTGCAGTACGAGAAGTCCAGCGCGATCGGCTCCACCGCGTCAAGCTACGACTGGGCGAGTCTGGATCTGAACACGATCGACAAGTATTGGGACGAGCTCTTCAGGGTCTTCTCCGACTGCGCCCTGCATCCGGCGTTCGATCCGGCACAGTTCGCGATAGTCCAGAATGACTTCAGGGTAGCCATCCAGAAGTCGATGGCCGACCCGTACAACTACGCGGTGACGAAGCTGCATGACAGGATGTTCGCCGGCCATCCCTACGCAGCCGAGTTCGGCGGCACCGCCGCATCGATAGCGAACATAACGCTCGACGACGTCAAGTCGTACTACGCGCGCATGATAGGCGCCGACCGCATGGTCGTCGTCGCGGTGGGCAATTTCGATGCCGATGCGCTGGCGGCCTCGCTCAATGCGACGATAGGCGCGATCCCGTCCAAGGCTGTAGCGATTCCGCCGGTCGGCCACTTCACGCCCAAGGCCGCGCTCTATCTGGAAAAATTCGACAAGTCGAAGGGCGTCGCCTATGTCCGCGGCGACTTTCCCATCGCCGACATCAAGAGCCCGGACTTTCCGACCCTGCAGCTGGCCTTCTCGATGCTCGACGAGTTGCTGTTCAGTATCGTACGCACCGATCACGGCGCGTGCTATTCGGTCTGGTCGCGTGCCTTCGGCTTCCTGAGTCCGTACGGTTCGCTCGTGGTCTACAAGACGGACAAGCCGGGCGCCGCCAAGGGCTGGGTCGATGAGTCGATAGCGCTGCTCGCTTCCGGCAAGACATTGAACCTGAAGGGCGGGGAGGACAAGTACGCACCTATTGCCTCGACAATTGACGCGTACAAGGCCAAGTATATCAACGCATTCTTCGGCAACCAGGAAACCAACGCGCAGACGGCCACCCAGCTGGCCTCCAGCTATCTGTACTTCGGAGACCACACGGAGTACCTGCGCTTCATCGACAAGATCAACGCGATCAACGCGGATGATGTCGTCGCCGCCATCAATGCCTATGTTGTCAACGCGCCTGTCAGTTGGATAGTCGTGGCCGACCAGGCGACGCTGGCCGCCGTGGACAAGACCAGATTCGATGGGTTTACCGGCACGGTCGGGCAGCACTAGCGCCTGCCGGCATCCTTATACGAGGTCGGCGAAGGTGGCGTTGGCGGCCCGGGCCAGATCTGCTGGCGACAGCGCCATCTGCAGCCCCCGGGCGCCGGCGCTCACATGGATGGTCTCCCAGAGTCCTGCGGTCTCGTCGATGTACACGGGCAGGGCCTTCTTTGTGCCGACCGGCGAGCAGCCGCCCCGGACGTAGCCGGTCAGCGGCTCAAGCTCGCGCAGGGGCAGCGGCTCGACCGACTTGTTGCCCGATACTCTGGCCGCTTTTTTCAGATCGATCTCGGCCAGTCCGGGCACGACACAGAGGAAGGGGCCGCTCGAAGCGCCCCGCACCGCTATTGTCTTGAACACCCGGTCAGGATCGACGCCGAGCTTCTGCGCCGCGGCCGAAGCCGACAGGTCTTCCTCCGACCACTCGTATTCCTGCGTCTCCACCGGTATGCCGAGCGACCTGACTATTCGAAGCGCGTTCGTCGTCATGGCGATGGCCGATGGCTAGCGCTTGTGCCGGAATACCCGGTAATTGATGTTCGGGAAAATGTTGTTGCGTTTTTCCAGCCTGGTCAGCCACTCGGTTCCGACGGTATTGGCGCACAGCATCTCGTAGATGCGGTTGAAATTGGTAACCGCGTCCTCTATCTGCTTGCGGGCAAACGAACCGGACTTGCCGGCCCGCAGCAGGAATGGCCAGTCCGAGGCCTGCGCCAGCAAGACCTCCCGTGCGGCCTGGTTCAGAACCCGCTCGCGCAGGCCGTTCTCGTTCGGGAAACGCTCCGCCAGCTCGGTCATGCGCTCTATCATCTTGAAGACATGCCGGTATATCCAGTCGTTCGACTTTTCCAGCCAGACGCTGCCATACCCGCCATCGCCCCACGATGAGTATTCCGGCACCGACTCGAAGTTGTCCGGATGGGAACGTCGGTATTCCGCCAGGGTGATGAAACGGAGCCCATCGAACTTCTGGGCCTGCCTGAACAGGGCCTCTATCCACTGCGGGCCTTCAAACCACCAGTGGCCAAAAAGCTCGGCATCGTAGGGCGCGACCATCAGCGGCGGGCGGTCGTCGATGTCGCGCGCGGCAGCCATGGACTGGGCTAGCCGGTCGCGCAGGAACTGGTCGGCATGCTCGAGTACCCGCGCCGAGGCCTGCTGCGGCATGTAGGGCCGCTTGTCGACACCGTGATCGGTCACAGCCCAGTACTTGAAGCCGGTAAAGATCCTGACCTGGTTCTGTTCGATATACGGCTCGATGTAGTCGAGCGGGAGATCAAAGCCGATATCGCGATAAAAGTCACGGTAGACGGGGTCTGCCGGATACCCGCTGCGTTCCGACCATACCGCCTCGGTGGCCGCGACGTCCCGAATGAAGGTCGTGAAGCCGTTCGGGCATGAGACCGGCGCATAGGATCCGAGGCGCGGCGTCGGGTCCCCAAGCAGGGCGCCGCGCGTCGACACGACACTGTACTGCAGGCCGTACGCGCTCAGGGTCTCCTCGACACCGGGATACCAGCCCAGCTGGGGCATCCAGAACCCCGAAGGCGAGCGGCCGAACGCGGAGCGGAATGACACGACGGCCGCCTCGATCTGCGCGGCGGTCGCCTCGGGATAGGAGCGGTACATCGGCATGAAGGCGCCGGTAGCTCCGCTCGTCATCAGGTCGATGCGCCCCTTCTTGTAATAGAAGTCGAGCGCTCCCCTGATGTTGCCGCCATACAGGACGGTGAAATCCTCATAGTCCTTCCGGTACAGGTCATGGTACATCGTCGCGAGCGGGCCGAAGGCGGGATCACCGGCGCAACGCTTGACTTCGTTTTCGGCCAGGGTCAGCTGCATGGCAAGCCATTCGGTATAGCGCTCGCGCAGCAGCGCGTCGCCGAGCATCGCTTCCAGCGTCGGCGACAGCGCCATGCTCAGTCGCCACGGTACCTTGTCGGCCTCCAGCCTTGCGAAGACGCGAAGCAATGGCAGGTATGTCTCGGAGAGCGACTCAAAGAGCCAGCGCTCTTCAAGGAAGCGAGGATAATCGGGTTGTCGCACAAAAGGCAGGTGCGCATTCAGAACCAGCGCCAGATATCCGCTGTCCACGAAGGTCCTCCGTTACTCGAGGGTTTTGAAAGGGTCAGCTGCCCCCGGAAATTGGATTACTCGTCAAAGTCGCCAAGAATGCGCGATGGATGATGATTGGGAATTTCTGCAATCTCGAGACTCGCGAGCCCCGACAGGGCGACCAGGCGCGAGACAACGGGGTCCAGATCGGACAGCGCATCGGCCATCAGCGCCCGCGGCGTGCGGATCACCGCGGAACGTGCCAGCATCCGCGGATGGGGCCCGCACTTGGCATAGAGATCCACACGGTAGGCCCGATCCTGATCGGGCAGATGCAGGTACCAGTGATCATCATTGTCGCCGACGCCGACCTCGAATGACGACGCCCCCTTGCCGTCATACCCGGGCTCCTTGATGACCCTGAGGAACAGGCTGCTTATGCCATCGCACGACTTGATCGACTCGAAATCTTCATCGCGTATGTCCCAGAATACGAATGCCCATTCGGGGTCGCGGACAATCGCGTGTATCACCGTTTCATTGTACCGATTGGCTATGCAGGGAGCGGCGTCCAGCGACGCGTCGATTTCGTCGAGCTCGGAGCCGGAGTATTTCTTTTCTTCTATGTGTACTGCGGCATCGCCAGTGGACCTGCGATCTTCATTGTCCTCTTCGAACGCCTCGATCAGCGCCTCGATGATGAAGACCCGTTCAAGCTCTGCAGGCAAGTCGAGGCCCATCTTCTCCGCCAAGGCGTACAAGGCCTCAATTGACAGTGCGTTCAGTCGTTCGACATTCACTTGCGTATCATCCGGGAAATACAGTTGCCGTGTCAAGCCACCGGGTTGCCGAAGCCGGCTCCGCTCCGGCTGGCCTCAAACCGGATCGACAGGGCGGGTTCCTTGATCATCGGTCCCGATACCCGGCTTGCGCCGCCGCCTGTGGCGGGGCCGCTTGACCTTCTGCTTCGGTTCCGGCGGCCGGAAGACCGCGCTGACGGCGGCCTCGACCTCGATGCGCGGCATCGTCAGCGGTGCCAGAAAGTCACGGGCCGCATCGAGTGCGTTCCTGAAGGCGATCTGCGCGTCGGGCGCCGGCAGCGTTTCCGCCGCCGCGACGGCATCCCGCACGACGAACGACAGCAGTACACCGAGGGTCTTCTCGCCTGTAGCGGCCACATGGGCGTCCAGCGCCTGCAGATTGGCGCGCATCGATGCGGCCGCGCCGCCGCGTTCTGCCAAGGCTGCCTCGACTCCTGGCATGATCGGCCCGAGGAGCCCATAGCTGGCCAGCGCATCGATGATGGCGGTCGCGCTGCCCGAGTAGAATATCTTCGTCGCTTCTTCGCCCAGCCGGCTGATCGATGCGCCCGCCAGCAACGGAGCATGGCGCCGTATCGCAAGCCGCGTCAGGAGCGGTATGGCAAAGCCCGTACCCACCGCATACTTGATCGCCCTGATCATCCGCACCGGATCTTCGGAGAATATGGTCTTCAGCGGTATGACCGGAACGATGCGCCGGGCACGCATGTCCTTGAGCCCGCCAACATAGTCCACCAGTTTGCTCTCGAGGGGGTCATAGTACAGCGCGTTCATGCTGAAATCGCGCCGGTGAGCGTCCTCATCGATGGTGCCGTAGGTATTGCCGACGGTGCCGTTGACGATCGACCGGAAGGTGGAGACCTCGTAGATCTTGGGCCCGACATAGACGTGTACCAGTCTGAACCGCTTGCCAATGACGCGGCTGCGATAGAACAGCTTCTTGATGCGCGGCGGTTCGGCGTCGGTTACAATATCGTAATCTTTTGGAACACGGCCCAGTATCAGGTCGCGAACGGCACCCCCGACGATATACGCCGCATGGCCATTGTGCCGGAGCCGCTCGACGATCCTGACCGCGTCCGGATCGACATCGTGGGAATCGATGCCGTGTTCGCGTTCGGTATAGACTATAGCCTTCTTGACCGGTTTGCCATCCGGCCCATTCTGATATCGTATGAGCACCTTGTCCCCTGCACTGTCCTTAAAGGGATCGATCCGCGAAGCTGGATGCGCGGACGAGTGACTATACCCCGGCCCGGCCATCACTGGTCAAGGCCAGGCCACATACAGGCAAACGGGCCGTATCCTAGACTCTGGCCTCGAACCAGGCAAGCACATCGGCGGCAGCCTCATCGCGACAGGTGTCGTTGAGCACCTCGTGCCGCCCATCGGGATACAGCTTCAGCTGCAGGTCGGCGATGCCGAGCGATGTGTAGGTCCTGTACAGCCAGTCCAGCGTCCCGGCGGCGGCTCCGACCGGATCCTTGGCGCCTGCGATCATCAAGATGGGCAGGCTGTGCGGGACCGTCGCCATCGTGGCCGGAGCGTGTATCCATGACAGCCCGGCCAGAAGGTCGCGGAAGAACCCATAGGTGCATACGAAGCCGCAGAGCGGATCCTGGATGTACTTGTCGACTTCGGCGGCATCACGCGAAAGCCAGTCAAACGGCGTGCGGACGGGCACAAAGGCCTTGTTGAACGAGCCAAAGCTCATCGTATTGAGGAGCGGCGCCCTCGTCCGCTGCCCCCTGAGGGCGCAGCCTATCGCCGCGACCAGCCGTCCGGCCCTGACTGTGGCGCCGCCGTCACCGGCAGTGCCGCTCAGCACGCAGCCGGCCAGCTCGCCGCCGTACAGCGCACAGTAACCCTGGGAAAGAAACGACCCCCAGGAATGCCCGAACAGGAACAGCTTCTTGCCCGGTTGCTCGCGCCTGATATGCCCCGAGAGCCCGTGCAGGTCCTCCACGACGCGCCTGAAGCCAACGTGGTCTGCCAGCCAGCCAAGCTCGCCTTCCGATGCGGTCTTGCCGTGGCCCCGATGGTCGGGAGCCCAGACCTCATAGCCCGATGCGGTCAGCTTCGCCGCGAACCGAGCGTAACGCGACGCGTGTTCAGCCATGCCATGCGCGATCAGCACGCATGCCTTTGGAGCGGTATCGGGAGCCCAATGATATACATGAATGCTCTTGCCATCATCGGCTATGAAGGAGAACTCGTTGGTTTTCATGATGTGGAGTATACACCCGCCGGAAGTTCTCCGCAAATTGTCCTCAAGTTATCGTGGCAACCTGCCGATAGTTGAAGGGAATACGGGTCAACGATCCAGGCCTGGCCGTATGGCCACCATGGATCTACCCTACTCTTCGATAATCGGCTCCGGCTCGACCAACTTGAGGGCAATTCGTCAACGGGTTGCCCGGGGTCGCCGAATCATGAAAGGAGGACAGCCCGGCGACGGAGACCAGGAACCATATCGACCCGCGGGACAAGGATGCCCCGCGTAGAGACTCAAGGAGGAAGTCATGATCATCAATCACAATCTCAGCGCCATGTATGCCAACCGCCAGCTCGGTGTCAACGGCGGCCTCGTCGACAAGAACATGGAGAAACTGTCTTCCGGCATGCGCATCAACCGCGCCGGCGACGACGCTTCCGGTCTTGCCGTGTCCGAGAAGATGCGCTCGCAGATCCGGGGCCTGAACCAGGCCTCGAAGAACGCCGCCAACGGCGTTTCCTTCATCCAGACCACCGAAGGCTATCTCCAGGAGAGCTCCGACATACTCCAGCGCCTCCGCGAGCTGTCGGTCCAGGCCGCAAACGGCATCTATACCTCCGAGGATCGCATGCAGATCCAGGTGGAAGTGTCGCAGCTCGTCGACGAGATCGACCGCATCGCCAGCCATGCCCAGTTCAACGGCATGAACATACTGACCGGGCGTTTCGCCCGTGAAGGCGGCGAGAACGTCGTCACCGCATCCATGTGGTTCCATATCGGAGCCAATATGGATCAGCGCGAGCGCGTCTATGTGGGCACGATGACGGCCAAGGGCCTTGGCGTCAAACAGGTCTCAAGCGATGAGATCCTGAGCCTTGCGGCGCCGGATTCGGCCAACCGCTCGATCGGCGTTCTTGACGAGGCCCTGAAGAAGGTCAACAAGCAGCGCGCCGACCTCGGAGCGTACCAGAACCGGCTCGAGCACGCCGTGCGCGGCATCGACATCGGCGCTGAGAACCTCCAGGCCGCCGAGAGCCGCATACGCGATACCGACATGGCCAGCCAGATGGTTGAATATACCAAGAACCGCATACTGGTCCAGGCGTCCAGCGCGATGCTCGCGCAGGCCAACCAGAAGACGGCATCAGTATTGCAGTTGCTCCAGTAAGGGGTTATACTTCACCGTAGGTGGTGGCGGGTCGTCATGGCCCGCCACCACAGTATTGATCTTTGACAAATACCCTCGTGCGCATGCCGGCGGAGATGCCTTCCCCCTATCCAGGAGGCCGGTTCCCCCGCCGCGTGGGGCATGAACGGACGGGAACGGGCGCGAGATTCAACTCCCGTCCCCACAGCCATGCGCGCGGGACGCGCGGCAAGGAATGCCGCGCAGTACGTCCTGCAAGGAGGGTCATATGATAATTAACCACAACATGAGCGCAATGTACGCCAACCGGACGTTGGGTGCGACGCAGACGGATCTGGACAAGAACATGGAGAAGCTCTCTTCCGGCCAGCGGATCAACCGCGCGGGCGATGATGCTTCGGGCCTTGCTGTTTCAGAGAAGCTGCGCGGACAGATTCGTGGCCTCAATCAGGCCCAGCGCAACATCGAGAACGGCGTTTCCTTCATACAGACCTCGGAGGGCTACCTCCAGGAGACGCAGGACATCCTGCATCGTGTGCGCGAGTTGGCTGTACAGTCGTCAAACGGCATCTACACCAATGAAGACCGCATGCAGATTCAGGTCGAGGTTTCGCAGCTGGTCGACGAGGTCAACCGCATCGCGAGTCACGCTCAGTTCAACGGCATGAACATCCTGACCGGGCGATTCGCCAAGGATGGCGGACAAATCATGCAGCTGCAGGTTGGTGCCAATATGGATCAGAATGAGCGGCTCTACATCGGTACGATGACCGCCCAGGCTCTTGGTCTCCAGGGTGCCCAGGGCACCACCGAGATGATTTCCATAGAGGATCCTTCCAAGTCCAATCAGGCGATTGGTACCCTCGACAATGCCCTCAAGATCGTTTCAAAGCAGCGTGCCGACCTCGGCGCCTACCAGAACCGCTTCGAGATGGCTTCCAAGGGTGTGGCGATTGCATCCGAGAATCTGCAGGCCGCCGAGAGCCGCATCCGCGACACCGATATGGCCAGCGAGATGGTCAACTATACCAAGAACCGGATCCTGACCCAGGCTGGTGGAGCGATGCTCGCCCAGGCCAATACCAGGACCCAGTCGGTCATGCAGTTGTTGGGTTAAAGAAAACCGTTCTGTACTCGTAGCGGAGAGCTTCCTGGACGTCGTCTTTCCGCGACAGGTTACTGCAGTTTCTTGGAAGGGAGGGGATCGCGCCCTCCTCCCTTCACCTTTTTTTCCATTGTCGGATGTGCAGGCGGCCGCCAGGGATCGGCCCCGCATCCGCATCCATAGAGGAGGAAACGTATGTCTATCGACGTTTCAGCCGTCAACGCCTTACCAAGCGTTCTTTCCGTCAAGACCGTCTTGGGCGATCGTGCCTTCGGTACCCTGCAGGCCCGCCCAGGAGACGTGATGAAGACCGAGCCGCCCGTTTCGATGGATGCTCTTCTGGGCGAACTGACCAAGGTAAGCGCGGCCTTCAACAAGCGCCTCACCTTCAGCATCAACGAGAAGATCAACGAGGTCGTCGTCAAGGTCATCGATACCGATACCGATAAGGTAATCAGGGAAATTCCGCCCGCAGAGATTCAACACGTCCACGAGCGAATCAGGGAGGTGATCGGCATCCTGTTCGACGAGAAGGCGTGAACTGAAAGGAGGGCCTCAGAGGCCCCTATGTCGGACATCAGCATCCCCGGCGTCAAAAGCAAATACGATACAGAGAAGCTCATCGAAGGTCTGATGAAGATCGAGCGCATCCCCAAGACGCGCGCCGAAGAGCAGCTCAAGCAGATACAGCTCAAGAAGACGACATGGCTCGACCTGAACCGACGCCTGACCGCGCTCCGTGAGAGTTCCCGTTCCATGTTCTCGTTCCAGAATCCGTTCAATGATCGCATAGCTACCTCAAGCGACGAGTCGGTCCTGACCGCAACAGCGACACGGGAAGCCCTCGAGGAGTCGAGGAGCTTCGATGTCAAGCGAACCGCGGCCGCAGACCGGTTCATGTCCGATCCGGTCAAGGCAGACGCGAAGGTTCCTGCAGGCTCCTATACCTTTACCGTCGGGGAGTCGTCAATCAAGCTGTCATATGGCGGCGGTTCCATAAAGGACTTCGTCGACGCCATCAACCGCAAAGGCGGCGACACGGTCCGTGCCGAGGTCGTCGCGGTCACTACCGACAGCCGCGTGCTTGTCATCGAGTCGCTGAAGACCGGATCGAAGAATCGGCTGGCATTTTCCGATGCCGCCGAGCCGTGGGCACTGTCGGTCGGGCTGATCGAAAAGGCCAGCTCGAGCAGGCGTGACCTGGCCCTGGCCGATACCTCGCGTTTCGAACAGCCGCTCGATCCGGCCAGGGTCATGACCAAGGACGGCGTGCTTACGGTCGGAGCGCAGGCGGAGGCGGCGCTCAGGCTCCGCTCGGCCGTTCCGACGACCGGACTCGTGCTGGAGGTGGAGCTGGAGCTGGCCGACAGGGCGGCTCCGGCCGCGCCGGATGGCCCGCCACCGGGACCGAGCATCCCCGCGACCGGCGTCATGGAATATGAGGGCATACGAATCACAAGCGAACCCTCCGCCGCCGCGTTGCCCACCTGGACTCCCCCACCCGCGCCCGTGAAACGGGATGACTTCTCGCCCTTATACCTCATCGATGGCGCCGGCCGCTCGATTTCGCTGCCGGCCGTGAGCGCCGGCGCAGGCTACACGACCATCACGATACCGCTGTCCGCGTACGCCGATTCCTTTGCCGGGCTCGGCCTGCGCAACGGCAACACCGATCGAGACCTGCACATCAAGTCGGCGCGGGTGTTCGATCCGACCGAAACGGCCGGCATGCGCCCCAAGAATCCGGTCCAGACCGCGAGGGACGCGGTCGTGGCGATGGATGGCATCGAGGTGACACGCCCCACCAACGCGATTTCCGACCTGGTGCCTGGCCTGACGCTCAATCTATGGCAGGCCTCCGACAAGGCGGTCACACTGAAGGTCGAGCCCGACCGCAAGGGAGCCAAGGACGCGCTGATCGAGCTGGTCGGCAATTACAACCGCCTGATGGCCGAGCTGAATATCCTGGCCAGGCCCGATGCCAAGATACTCGAAGAGATCACCTACTTCACCGATGACGAGAAGAAGACATACCAGGAACGCCTCGGGCTGATGCAGGGCGACTCGGCGCTGTCGCAGCTCCGCACGTCGCTGCAGCGGACCATCATGGACCCGTACCAGACCAGGTCCGGCGACATGATACTCGGTTCGGCCGGCATATCGACCGATTCAAGGCGCGGCGGTTCGTACGACGCATCGAGGATGCGCGGCTACCTGGAAATCGACGAGACGGCGCTCGACAAGGCCCTGAAGGAGAATTTTCAGCAGGTCAAGGACATGATGGGCTACGATACCGACGGCGACCTCATCGTCAATTCGGGTGTCGCCTTCAAGCTCGACGCGCTGATGAAGGCCTATGTGGAGACGGGTGGCATCGTATCGACGAGAACCAGCACGCTCGACGGCCAGATTGCGGAGCAGAAGAAACAGATCGATTCACTGGAGACCCAGCTTGCCAGAAAGGAAGCCGATCTGAAGCGGAAGTACGGCCTGATGGAGAGTTCACTGGGCCAAATGGAACAATCATCGAGCGCCTGGGACAGCTTTGGAAAACAGGGCAACTAGGTTGAGCATCGATGGCAGCCGGGCCCATCCCGATATGCATAATCAGACAGGAGTTCACCATGATCTTTACCGTCAACGGTTCAGCGGCAGACATAGCCTCCGAGGGCACTTCGATTGGGGCGATACTGTCCGAGCTGGACGAGCGCGCGGAGGCGATGGGCAACATCATAGTCGAGGTCAGGCTGAACGGGACGCCGGTCGGTCCCGATGAACTTGCATCGATTTCGAATGCCGACGCGTCCGGTGCCGGCACGGTGGACCTGGTGGCGGAGCCGGCGGCCGACCTCAAGGGACGGGCGCTCGAGACGCTGCTCGAGCTCGTCCGCGCGTCACCCGAAGCGCTGGAGACGGGCGACCAGGACACGATCGGATCGACCATAGCGGCCTGGGATTCATACCGCAGCGCCTTTGGCGGACTGTTCTCGGCCGAGGAGCAATCCTTCCTGGAAGCCTTCGCAGCAAGACTGGCCAGTGGCGCGCCTGGTGCCGATCTCGACGAGCTGGCGGGCAGGCTTGATTCGTTCTTCGGAGAACGGCTCGCCGAACTGCGCGATCCTGGCAACGCGATGCTCGCCGCCGCCCGCGTCTTCGACGCGATCAAGGCAGACCTGTCCGAGGTGCCGGTGCGGCTGCAGACGGGCAAGGACGCCCAGGCGATGCGAACGATGGTACTGGCCGTCGAATTGATACACAAAACCGTCCGGATCATACCGGAATTCATGCGCATGGATTCGGCGCCGGTCGTCGACATCGACGGCGCCACGATGCCCGAGTTCTATGGAGCCTTCAACGACGTGCTGCTCGAGCTGGCATCGGCGTTCGAGAACAAGGATGGCGTGCTGATCGGTGACCTTGCCGAGTATGAGATACGGCCAAGGCTCGAATCGTTCTTCTCCGCGGTCAGACAGGCGATGGCAGCATGAACCCCTTGCTGGAACAAGGCCAGATCATACTGGCACAGATGTACTGGAAGCAGGACAACCCCGTCGAGAACACGTGGTTTCTGGTCGTCATCGCCGCGCTCATCATCGTCCCCCTGCTGTATTCGGCGCTGCGCAACCTCATATACGGAAAGCCGTCGGAATCCAATCCGCGGCCGAGTCCGAGTCAGGGATTCTCGAAGGGCGCCTTCAGGCGCAAGGCCGAAGAACACGGCTTCTCCGGCGAAGAGGTCGATTTTCTGGAATTCTACGCGAGGAAGCTCGGGGTCTCGAGCCCCCAGGCGATATTCGGAAGCAAGGTCCAGCTTGATGCATTCATGAAGAACGCCTTCAAATATATCGAGCACCATGCGGAGACCGAGGAAGACGCCGAGAACCAGAAACATGACCTGTTCGCCATACGCGAGGCCCTGGGCGCCCGGCTGAGCACTGGCGCATCGATTCGCTCGACGCGCCAGCTCAAGTCCAAGACACCGCTGTCGATCGTCACATCGCGTGAAGCGCACTATTCCTCGATACTGCTGATGAACGAATCGAAGGCCCTGTACCTCGAGCCGGCCCTCGATGCATTCGGCGCGCCGATCAAGTTTCCGTTCAGGTCGAAGATCACGGTCTATTTCTATACGGGCAACCACGTCGGCTTCAGTTTCCAGTCACACGTCAGGGGACTGATCGACATGGACGGCAAGCAGCTCCTGTGCATCGCCCACAGCGACAAGATAAAGCCGCTGCCGGCGCGGCGGTACCAGCGCTCGGAGATCAGGCTGACGGCGCGATTCTATCTGGTCCACGTCAAGGCCGCCAAGGACAAGGGCAAGGTCGTCAAGTCGGTACAGGTCGAACGGGCCGCTGTTGCCGGCATCATCACCGACCTTTCGGGAGGTGGCCTGTCGATGCAGACGATGAGCCCGGTCAATGCCGGCGAGTTCGTCAAGCTGGAGTTCGACCTGGGCTCCGGTAGCCGATCGGCGTACGCGACGGTTGTGCGTGTCAGCAGATCGAGGAATGGCGCGTTGATGCACCTGAAGTTCGTCAAGGCGAACAGGAAGACGATCAACGAGATTCGGTCGGTTGTGTATGGATATGACTGAATTGCACCGCAATCCTTCAGTCCTTACTTGACCGCGGCTCGTGCTAAACATACAATTTCGGCCATGAAGATAGTCGACCTGGCCAATGTCAGCAGAAAACAGACGCACCTGTACTACCGCAGGGAATTCAAGGCTGAAGCGGCCATAGAGATCATGCAGCAGACGCGGAGCGTTCCTGTCGAGTTCATCCTTGAACTGAAGCCGACCGGAGCGATGGATATTACCGTGCTCATCGTTGATGATATCGACTATCCACTGGTTCCCCTGGTCAACGGGCTCAAGACCTATATTCTGGAGCTGGACAAGCGCGGAGTCCTACCCTGATACGGTTCACCTGCACGGACGTCTCCGATACCGAGGCGTTGGGAGTACGAATCGCGGAATCCGCCAGACCAGGCATGGTGCTGGCCTTGCGCGGCGGACTGGGCGCGGGCAAGACCGCGCTGTGCCGGGGCATAGCGCGGGGACTCGGGGTGGCCGAACCCGTAACGAGTCCGACCTATACGTTGATAAACGAATACGAGGGCGCCATGCCCTTCTACCACTTCGACGCCTACCGCCTGTCGTCGGCCGCCGAGTTCTCGTTGCTGGATGCGGATCGGTACCTGTACGGTGATGGGCTGTGCGCCATAGAATGGAGTGAACGAGTGTCGAACGCCCTGCCGGACAGCGCCATAGTGATCAGCATCGAGCCCGCGACCGATGGTTCCAGGGTCATCCGCATCGAAGGATCAGCACTCGAGGAAACGCTGTCATGAACATACTGGCCGTCGATTGCTCCGGAGACCTGCTCTGCGTTGGCGTGGCGAGGGGCTCCGCCGACAGCACGGCCTCGGGCCGCGGCACCCAGGCGTCGAAGCACCCGTACCGCGAGGCGGCCGGCCACGAGGCGGGCGCCGGCTTCGTCGGTGTGTCGATCGATGTGGGCTACCGGCATGCTGAACGCATCATGGGCACGATCGAGTATTGCATCGCCGAGGCGGGCCTCAAGCCGGCCGATCTGGATCTTCTGGCCTGCGCCGGCGGGCCCGGCTCGTTTACCGGGTTGCGGATTGGCCTGTCGACCATCAAGGGACTGTCGCTGGGGCTGGGCAAGCCGTTCGTGACCGTGCCGACGCTCGATGCGATGGCTGGCGACTGGGCTGGGGCCGCTCCGGTGATAGTGCCGGTTATCGACGCCAAGCGCTCCCATTTCTACTTCGCCCTATACGAACGGGGACGGCTGGTCGCTGGCCCGCTCGACGATGGGCTCGACCGTATCATCGCGCTGACGCAGGCGTACCCCGAGGTGCTGTTCGTCGGCCCGGATTCCGACATGCTGGAAGAAAGCATGGCAGACCGGTCGGGGTTCAGGATTGCCTCCGAGGGGCGGCGTTCATCGGTCGCGACGATGGCCAGGCTCGCCGCCGAGCTGTTTGTGGCCCGCGGTCCCAGCGCTTCGGATGCAGGGCTCGCCTACATCAGGGCCAGCGATGCGGAAGAAGTGGCGATGGCCGCCGCATCGGAGGCGGGCCGTTGAGCGGGCAGAAGAACCGGAACGACGATTTTGGTACGCTGGAAGAACTCGATGCGGCGGAGCCTGCCGAGCTTGAGCTCGAAGTTCCTGAACCGGAAGCGGCGTTTACGGCCGGCGCGGCTATCGCCGGCAATCTGCGTGACCTTGTATCGTCCTATGCCATCGTCCCGATACCGGTCGCGATACTCGATGAATCGCTGCTGTTCCTGTACAAGAACGCCTCGTTCGAACGCATGATGGAGACCTTCGAGGGCGACGGAAAACAGACGCTCTTCGGAGCGATCGGCCGTTTCCTGGACGCCGACACGGCCAGAAGCCTCATTGCCAACATCAGGAACCCCGAGAGGGGCTTCAGCTGGACCGGTACGATACGCCTGCGATCCAGAAAGACGAGCAGTGTCATATCGAAGACGACCATCGTGCCGTTCAGGCCGGAGTCGTCCGCCAACGCACGGCCCCACGCCTGGGTCGCCTTCATGGACGACGTAACCGAGGAACAGAATGGTTTCCTGCATGGGTTGTTCCTGAGCCTGCTCGAAGCTTCCAAGCTCAAGGACAATGACACCGGCCGACACATCGAACGGGTCAATCTCTACGCCGAGCGACTGGCCACGGCGCTGCATGGCAAGGCGGCGTGGCCCGAAATCGACATCGACTTCATCGAGAACATCGGTTTTCTGGCCGCCATGCACGATGTGGGCAAGATCGGTACCCCTGATGACATACTGAACAAGAAGGGGCCGCTCGATGAATTCGAGTGGAACATCATGAAGGAACATACGATCAACGGCGCCTTCATACTGTCCAGCTATCCAGATCCCATGGCCAAACAGATTGCCCAGTCACATCATGAGTGGTGGGATGGTACCGGATATCCATACAAGATCATGGGCAACATGATACCGCTCCCTGCCCGCATCGTATCGATTGCCGATGTCTATGACGCGCTGCGCATGCGGCGAAGCTACAAGGAGCCGTTTGACCACAAGCGCGCGTCCCTCCTCATCGTCGCCGATGCGGGCACGCACTTCGATCCGGCGCTGGTCGAGGTATTCAAGACGATCGACGCGGATTTTGACAGGATCTACGAGGTCAATGCGGACGCATCATGAGGCTGCCCGCTCGATGACTCCCATTCCATGACGAAGCGCTCATAGGCATCGATCGTCGCCTGCATCACAATATCCTGGAGTCCTCCACGCCCGACCCAGTCGTTGCCATCCTGAATGTAGAGATGCTTGAGTACTCCTCTGGCAGCCTCTGGCGTGAAGGAGACGTCATCGGCGCGCCGGCGCTCCAGGCTGCGCAGCGTTGCCTCGAACGTATCGTTGTACGCTATCTCTTTCCAGTCGGTCGATGACATCGAGACTCCAGACGGACGGATAATGATGAAAAAGGCCGCCCGCAAGGGACGGCCTTTCTTCGTGTCTATAGCGGCGGGGGGGATTGAACCCTCGACACAACGGATATGAGCCGTTTGCTCTACCGACTGAGCTACGCCGCCATTTCTGGGCGCCCGGCATTTATACAGAACACGCGGGCTTTTGTCAACCGCCGGAAGCCGTCTCGATGGCAGTTCCTCGAAGCTTGTGCCGAGGAACTACCCCAGCAAGGCGAGCCCATCGAGCACCAGGAAAGGATGGAAGGCTTCATACCCGACGCTCTTCATGATGGCCCGCCCTTCTTCATCACCGGTACCGAGCACGGTGGCAACCTCGCCCATCTCCGCCGACATGAGTTCGGCCAGATGCCGTACGAGTCCGCCGTAGCCAAGGTATATGCCGGACTGCACCGATTGCGCGGTGTTCCGGCCAATGACGCGCCTGGGAAGATCGAGGCGCACCTCGGGCAGCTGCGCCGTGCTGGCCCGCAGCGCGTGAGCGGCGGTCTGCAGTCCCGGAGCGATCGACACGCCCAGAAGTTCGCCTCCCGAGTTCATCGCCGACAGGACGATGGCCGAGCCAAAATCGACAACGATCGACGCACCCTGCACAAGGCTGCGGGCCGCTACCGCCGCGCAGACGATGTCGCTGCCGAGTTCCGAAGGCGAATCGGTACGTATCTTGATGCCGGTCCTGGTGCCCGGCCCGACGACGGACGCGGCAAGGCCAAAGGTCGACGACACGGCCTCGATGGCACGCGGCGTCACGGCCGGCACGACGCTCGATATCCATACGGCGTCGATGCCGGCCGCATCCAGACCGATGCGCCGGACGCATGATTCGAGCAGAAAGCCGAGTTCGTCGGCACTTCGGTCAACGCCCAGCCGCATGACCGTCGTCCAGGCGTCGCCTGCCCTGAAACCGGCCAGGATTCTGTCGTTCCGCACGTCCAGCGCGAGCATCATGGTTGTCTGCGCTCCTCGTCGGCGAGCCGGGAAGAGCCGCGGGCACCTTCGACGCCCTTCCAGGCCGCTATTATGGCGCTCGTGAATACCGCGGCGGCGGCGGCTTCGACCAGGCCGTTGGTCAGCGCTATCGTCGCCAGCACCGCCGGCAGCGCACCGGTCGACACTCCGAAGGTCCCGGCCAACTGGGCGGCGGCCGTCAATCCAAGCGCTCCGAGCACCAGGACCGTGTTGGTGATGCCGCCGGCCGCCCCTGCCAGCCCCGCCGCCAGCGGCGTCAGCTTGCCGCGGAACAGGCGATAGACGGCCCATACCACCACGCCGATGAACAGCCGTGGCACTACAGATACCAGCGGGTTGGCAAACAGCGGGTCGAGCGGTCCGATGGGTGCCGTCGCCGCCTTGACCATGCTCGTCACACCGAATACGAGGCCGACGATGGCGCCGGCCACCGGGCCTTCCAGAATGGCGGCAATGATCACCGGTATGTGCATGATGGTCAGCGACGCCCCGCCGAACCACGGCAGGTAGCCCAGCGGCGTAACCGCCATCACCGCGGAGACCGCGCCCAGCGCACCGGACACCACGATGCGCCTGATATTCGTTCGTTCCATCTGTTCCTCCTGGCCCGGTACTCGCCACGCTGCCGCGGTCGCGTCCGGGCATCTATTTCGAAGCGGGAACCATTCCCGCGATCGAGCAGGTCTCAGTGCCAGCCGAGCATCGATGGCCCGGCAAGTGCCATGATCAGGTACATGATGGCCCCGATCCGGGCCAGCGTATCGACCGTCCCCCCAACGCTGCGTACGAACCGTGTTGCCGGCCCGACGCCATAGCACCGGGCCTCCATCGCCTCGCCCAGCGCCTCGGCACGCTCGAGCGCGCGTATCGTAACCGGCACCAGCAAGGGCACATAGGCGCGGGCCTTGCGAATCGGCCCGCGCGCTCCGGCGCCAAAGTCGGCGCCTCGGGCAGCCTGCGCCTTGACTACGGACTCGAACTCGCCTGCGACAATCGGTATGAACCTGAACGCGACGGCGATGGTCAGCGCAAACCCCCGCGCCGGAAACCCGAGCCCTGCCAGCGGAGCGAAGAGGTCTTCCACCCCACGAGCCGTGTCGCCCTCGGTGGTCACCGACGTGAACAGGCCGATGGCCAGCATCATCGCCACAAAGCGCAGGGCCATCGACGCTATCGCCAGCAGTTCGCGCAGGCTCAGTGATACCGGGCCAAGGGCGACGAGTACAGCCGAGGTATCGCCGGGCCATGAGAAGATGGCCTGGAACACCGCGGCGATGCCAAACAGGGGCAGCACCGGCACGAAGCCCCTGAGCAGAAAACCAACGCGCACCCTGGCCACCAGCGTACAGGCCAGAGCGACGATCGTCGACGCCAGCACCACCGTGGTGAAGCCCGAAATGCTGACCGGGATGATGATGGCGAGGAGCCACAGATACTTGGCCACGGGTGTCAGACGATGGACTGGGGAGTCGACATCGACATATCGGCCGATCGATACGTTCCGGAAGAACTCGATGCCCTTCATCGGACCGCCTCCAGGTTCAGCGTGTCCTTCGCGGCCCCGGCCAGGGCCCACGCAAACGGTCGGTCTATGCCCCAGGATTCGTCCCAGCAGGCACCGAAGACGGCATCCGGCGGACCGGAGGCGACGATGGCGCCTTCTCGCATGACGACGACCATGTCGGCAAGGGCTGCCTCGTCCATCGAGTGGGTCGACATCACCACGGTTCGGCCCCGCTTCGCACAGGCCCGGATCAATGCGAGCACCTCGCGTCGTGTCGCCGGATCGAGTGCCGAGGTCGGCTCGTCGAGCAGCAGGGCCTCGGGATCGAGCGACAGGATTGATGCCAGCGCCAGCCTGCGCTTCATGCCGCCGGACAGCGTCCTGGTCAGCGCGTCGCGATAGGCATCGAACGGCAGACCGACGGCGTCGAGGGCCGTGCGCACACGGCCAACCAGTTCGGAGCCACGCAGCCCCTGGTTGCGCGGCCCGAAGGCGGCCTCGTCGCCGACATAGGCCTCGAATATGGCACTCTCGGGCCGCTGGACGGCCAGCGGGGCGCGCATCCGCAGCGATCGCAGATCGGCCGACCGGTCACCCGTGATAACGCCTAGCGAGTCGACGGTACCGGTGTCGGGGATGGCCAGCGCGTCGAGCAGCTGCAGGAGGCTCGACTTGCCGGCTCCCGTCTTGCCGACCAGAGCGACGAGCGAGCCCGCCGGAATGTCGACGGTGGCCCGCCAGACGGCAGGATGCGCACCGGGGCTGCCCGAGCGATAGCTCATCGAGGCGTCATGCACGCCGAAGGCGATGCCAGCCGGTGTGGCGGCCTGAGCCGGGCCGGTGGCGGGATGGAACCGATCGATGGCCGCGCGAACGTCCTCGCCGCGCGCCCTGGCCGCCCGCTGCCCGAGCGCCGCGGCATCCTCGCCCATCTTCGGTTCGAGCCCGAGCCGCAGCGCGGCGTCGTAGGCCTGCGGCCGTTCGAGCCGATAGCGCGCAGGCAGGTCCGTGGCGTACAGTCGCCGTGGCGTATCGGAGAAGACCAGTCGTCCCTCGGACAGCACCGCGACACGTCGCGCCCGGGCCGCCTCATCCATATCATGGGTCACATGGATGACGGCAATGCCATCGGCAACCAGCTCGTCCATCAGACGCAGAATGTCGGCCCTGCCGATCGGATCGATCATCGAAGTGGCCTCATCGAAGGCCACGATCCGCGGCCGCATCGCGAGCGCGCCTGCCACCGCGAGACGCTGCTGCTGGCCGGAAGACAGGAACCGGGGCGAACGATGCCGCTGTGCAAGCAGATCCACGGCGCCCAGGGCCTGTTCAACGCGCTGGTGCATCTCGTCGTAGGGGACGCCGAGATTCTCAAGCCCGAAGGCCACGTCTTCTTCGACTATCGATGCGACGATCTGATCCACGGGGGATTGAAAGACGAGCGACAAGGCCCTGCGGGCTCCGATCCGGCCGGCGGTCTCGGCGGGGTCGAAACCGTCGACCGAGACCGTTCCGCGAGGAGGAACGAGGAGGCCGTTCAGGCAGCGAATCAGGGTACTCTTGCCCGAGCCGTTCGCGCCGACGATGGCGAGGTACTCGCCTGGCTCCAGCGACAGGTTGATGCCGGACAGAGCCTGCGCGCTCGAACCGGGATAGGTAAACGAGAGCGACTCGATGCTTACGAGCGACATGGTCTGCTCGATGCGGTCGCGGTACGGCGATGGGTCATGCGTGCTCACCTCGCGTCTCGGTCCTTGTGGTCAGGATCCAAGCGCCAAGGTGAAGCTATACAGCCGGCCGCCAAATGTCAAGCTGGCGCGGTTCCTGCGGCGCCCTTGTGCCGCGCCGCGCATCCGGACTAGATTGGGTCATGCGTTGCAGGCTGTGCGATTCCGCTAGCGAACCATTCATCATCGGTACGACACCGTATGCCGAGTGTCCGGTCTGCGGCTATATCCAGATCGACGAGGCTCGGATCCCCAGCCCAGAGGCCGAGCGCACCCGCTATGCGCTGCACCAGAACTCGCCTGGCGACGCAGGCTATACCGGCTGGATCGGTTCATACCTCGACATGATCGAGCCATGGATACCGCCAGGCGGAACCATACTCGACTTTGGCTCGGGGCCAGAACCGGTGCCGGCGCGACTGCTGACCGGACGCGGCTACCGGGTCAGCGCCTACGACCCGTTCTTCGCCCCGGACACCGCATGGCGATCGGAACGCTGGCAGGCCATACTGCTGCACGAGGTGGCCGAGCATCTGGCCCATCCATCCGCCGTGCTGTCCGAACTGCGCGACCTGCTCGCGCCAGGCGGCGTACTGTGCATCCGGACACGGTTCGCTCCGCGCTCGCGGGAGGAGTTCGGCCGCTGGTGGTACCGGATGGACAGCACCCATGTAGGCTTCTATACAGAGGAGACGCTGCGGTGGATAGCCAGACGCTGGCGGCTGGAGGCGCTGCTCGTCGAAGCGCCGGACGCCGCCATCCTGCGTGCCGCCCCCTAGAACGCCGCGCTATTCATCCTGCCGGTGCATTCCCTGGTCGACATCCGTGCGCTCCACTTCCAGCTCGTAGGACAGGCGCCCATAGCTCAGGCTTACCTGGGCACGGAAGCTGGCCAGGCCCATGACCGTGCTCGCTTCGGCATCTGCGTCTTCGGCATAGTCAAGCGCGAGCGTCTGGCTCGTACCATCGAGTTCGACCGTCACGCTACCCTGACCATGGGCATCCGCACCAGCTGGAGCGGCGACATCGAGCGCCATCCGGCCGGAGTGCGCTACGCCTTTTCTGTCCGTAAACGAGAATGGAAACGCCGTGGCGAACCTGCCGGCGTGATCGAAGGCAACGGTCTTCGACTCATTGAGCACCTGCTTGAGCCGGTACAGAATGTCGTTGAAGTGCGTGCTCGTGTCGACGACGACCACCTTCTTGCCCGCGGGCACGCGGACGAGTTCCTTCCAGGGACTGAAGCTGACTTCCGGCAGCTTGACCACGCCAAAGTCGCGGCCCAGGTCCGTCGACACCTCGTGCACGCCAGGCTCGAGCCCGTCGAGTACGAGCGGGACGCGCCGGTCGCCCGTCGTGTAGCCGACGAAGGCGCCATCGAGCAGGACACGGGCATCGACCAAGGGCGAGAACAGTGCAATGGTGCCCGGCGTCTCGTCGCGCAGCGACAGTATCGAGCGGCTCTTGCCCTCCTCGCGCAGGACTGGCCGCTTGCCCGTCAGCCGTTCCACGATGCCTTCCGCCAGACCGTGAATCAGGTTTTCGGTAGAGCCCACATCGGAGAACGTCGCCACGCGGGATGTGGCGACATCGACCAGCTTCAGGGTCAGGCGCAGGTCGGTGCCGAGCAGTACATATTCGCCGGCCACAATATAGTCGGCGCCGGAGATGCCTTCAAATGCCTTGACCTGCGCCGATGCAATCGCCGACAGGGACAGCTCGCGTTCCCGGAGCAGGGCATCGATCGCGTCGCGGTCGAGCAGCTCGACAGAACCACTCGTCGAAAGGTCATACAGCAAGAGGCCCTGCGCTATGCCGCCAATGTAATCGTAGCGGGGATCACCCGACCTGTTCTCAAGCCCGAGCACCGCCACTCGCGGAGCGGCGGCGGCAATCGAGGGCGAAAACAGAGCCACGACTATGACCGAACACGCGAGCGCCAGACGTCCAGACAGCTTGAACACACGATCCTCCACATGCCCCGTGGCACCGGGCACCTGCCGAGTATAGCAGGCAGCCGGCGCGGACGCAAACACAATGGTAGTTCCTCGAAGCTTGTTACGGCCCCGGACTCATACCATTCATCGGGGTGACGCGCATTGTCTGATACACCATGGAGTATGGCAGGCGCCGTCGTACCAAGGTTCGTGAAACTGCTCAAGCATCGTGATCCATCAGGTATCAGGGATGGAAGCCAGGAGGGTACGCTCCTGGCAGATGACAGCATTCACCGCCCAGCCGCTCGGCCGCCTCACTCATGAGTTCGCCTCGAAGAAGTGGCGCCGGAACGGTGCCAGGCGGCAAATTCGGGGTGCGAACTCATGCCTGTGCCTACAGTTGCTCCCCGCCTACGGATGCTCCCGCACGAAGGTTCTGACTGCGGCCAGTATCTCGTCCCGCACCTTCCTGACCCGCTCCATGATTTCATCATCAGTCCCCGAGAAGGCTGAAGGGTCATCGAAGGGCCAGTGATGCCGCTCGGCGAGTCCCGGGAAGACGGGGCAACGCTCGGCGGCCTCCTTCGAGCAAACCGTGACGACTATCTGGAAAACCTTCCTGGCCTTGAAAAGGTCGAAGACACTCTTGGTCGGATTCTTCGCAATATCGATGCCCGCCTCGGCCATGGCGCGGATCACGTACGGGTTGAGCCTTCCCGGCTCAAGCCCCGCGCTCTCGACCTCGAAACGTCCTTCACCATATTTCTTGAGGAAAGCTTCCGCCATCTGGCTGCGGGCTGAGTTGTGGACACAGAGAAAAAGGACCTTGGTCACGCGAATGCCCCCAATGCTGTGATACTGAACCGAACGGATCATTCCGCCGTTAGTGCTGGATGAGAATCATGTCAAACCGACTCCGGGGAATCGAGACCTCGTAGCCCTGGCGATCCTGACCAGGCTCAGCATCACCGGAACCTCGACGAGAACGCCGACAACCGTCGCCAGGGCGGCACCCGATGAAAGGCCGAAAAGGCTCACCGCCACGGCCACAGCCAGTTCGAAGAAATTGGAGGCGCCGATCATGCCGGCGGGGGCGGCAACCTCGTAGGGCACCTTCCAGGCCTTAGCCCAGGCATAGCCGATGAAGAATATGAGATACGTCTGGATGATCAGCGGAATGGCGATGAGGATGATGGCCAGAGGATTGGCGAGGATAACGCGGCCCTGGAAGGCGAAGAGTATGACCAAGGTGAGGAGAAGCCCACCCTCGGTGATGCCGTCGAACTTCTTGAGGAACACGCCTTCGAACCACTCCTTGCCCCGGCGCTTGATGAGACGAGAGCGCGTGATGGCCCCGAAGCCGAGCGGGATGACGACGAAGAGCACGACGGACAGGAGCAGGGTATCCCAAGGAACGTGCACCTCGCTGACACCGAGGAGGAAGGCGACGATCGGTGTGAAGGCGAAGAGGATCACAAGGTCGTTGATCGCCACCTGGACGACGGTATAGCCCGCGTCTCCGCCCGAGAGATAGGACCAGACGAAGACCATGGCTGTACAAGGGGCGGCTCCGAGCAGAACGGCGCCCGCCAGATACTCGGTGGAAAGTCCACCTGGTATCAAGGCCTTGAAGACAACCTTCAGGAAGAAGGAGGCGATGAGGTACATGGTGAAGGGCTTGATGAGCCAATTCACCACGAGGGTTATGATGAGGCCCTTGGGCTTCTTGCCCGCGTTCTTGATGCTCGTGAAATCGACCTTGAGCATCATGGGATAGATCATGAGCCAGATGAGGATGGCGACGGGTATGGAAACCTTGGCATATTCAAACTGACCGAAGAATGCCGGAACGCCGGGCAGGAAGTAGCCGATGGCCACACCCACGCCGATGCAGAGGGCCACCCAGAGGGAAAGGTAACGAGCAAAGACAGAGAGCCTGCCACTGGGAACTCCGTTCACCGATCTCGAGGCATCACTCATGTGGGCTCCTCCGACTATGCGTTGACAGGACCGATTCTGGAACCTATTATTGGCGCACTCGCCAACAATGTCAATATTTGTTGGCGGAATCGCCAACACTATTCCAGGGACAAGGCGCAATGCTCAAGAAAGACCAAGGCAGACTCGAAGTGCGAGCGGCGATCCTGAAATCCCTCGCGCATCCATCGCGGCTTCTCATTATCGAAATGCTCGAGCAATCGCCGCGCTGTGTCGGGGAACTCCGGGAGGCCATCGGGGCCGATATCACCACCGTCTCCAAGCACCTCGCAGTACTCAAGAAAGCCGGTCTCGTGAGGGACAAGAAACGGGGAACCTACAGCGAGTATCAACTTGTATGCGGATGCGTCTCGCAATTCATCGATTGCATCGAAAAGGGAATGAACGGGAATGGAGCACTCGAGTCTCCTTGCTCCATCCCCGTCGGCTGCTCAGGCAGTCAATCTCCCGACAAGACGCCGGATAAGCGGCGCGAGAACCAGGATAAGAGGAAAAGCCGCCACTGAGGCAATGAACCAGGTCCGCATCCAAGCCGCAGCCAATCGCTCGGTGAACCCCATGTTCACGACGCTCACCACGAAGGTCATGAAGAATGGCAGTATTACCGCCATGAGCAGGGCATTGAGGACCGGGGCAAAACGCTTGTCAAACTTCACAATCAACTCCTGATTATCAGACAATCGAACCGAAGGCCATGCCGGCCACGGTGGACAGCACGACTACGAGCCCCGTATAGGTCAGGGTCTTCTTCCAGCCGAGCTCGCCAGCTATCACCAGAATGGACGGGAGCGAGAGGCTCGGTCCGGCAAGCAGCAGGGCGAGCGCCGGTCCCTGTCCCATGCCCGCGCCAAGTAGACCCTGGACGATGGGGATCTCGGTGAGGGTGGCGAAGTACATGAGGGCGCCCGCGAGGGAGGCGACGAAGTTTGCGAAGAGCGAGTTGCCTCCAAGCAGGCTACCGATCCATGCGCTTGGAATCAGGGCGTCATGCCCAGGCCTGCCGAGCAGGAAGCCGGAAACCAGCACGCCACCGAAGAGAAGGGGCAGAATCTGGAGTGAGAAGTCGCGTGTCGCGGCAACCCACTCGAGGCGATCCTCTTTCGTAAACCACTTGATGAGCGTGTAGCCGAGTACCAGGGCGAAGGTCCCGGTAATCCAGTACTTCGCCGAGTAGATCCCGTCCCAGACCGCGCTGCCCCCCCTGGAATTGGCCCAGTTTACGAAGACGAGGATGCCGATCATCGAGCCCATATAGATGATCATCTGGCCAAGGTTCCGGGCGGGCTTCCCGTCAGGCTTGGCAAACATCCGGGCATCGGCCGCTCGCTGCCTGTCCTCCTTGCGGTAGATGATGGCCATGATGAGGCCGATGACGATGGAGAAAAGGATGGCACCGAGTGTCCTGGCGACGCCGAGCCTCCAGCCGAAGACCTTGGCCGACAGCACGATGGCGAGGATATTGATCGCGGGCCCGGAGTACAGGAACGCGACCGCCGGCCCGAGTCCGGCGCCCTTCTTGTAGATACCCTTGAAGATCGGCAGGACCGTGCAGGAACAGACCGCGAGGATGGCGCCGGAGACGGAGGCAACCCCATAGGCGGTTAGCCGGTTGGCGTCGGGGCCGAGGTACCGGATGACCGCCTGCTGGTTCAGGAATACGGTAATCGCGCCTGCGATGAACATGGCGGGCACGAGACAGAGCAGGACGTGCTGCCGCGCGTACTCGCCGAGCATCAGGAACGCCTCGTTGGTAGCGCCGAGAACACGGGCCGCGCTCCATGGTATGAAATACGCGGCAAGAAAAACGCCAAAGACGACGAGGAGCTTCTTGTTGGGAGACCACTCCTGCTTGCTCATGAATTGACCTGGCCCGCGATCCGCTCCGCAACGGCCTCGATGAGATCCCCGGTGATCGGAGTCTTGCCCTTCTCGACTCCATAGTCGGTCATGACGTAGTGCCGGTAGGGTATGCCGTTCTTCTCGAAGATCTTCTTGCCGCAGGCAACCTTGCAGCCGTCGAGGACGATGTTCCTCGTGGCGTTGCGGGCGGATTGGAGGAAGCCCGAAAGGTCGGCTCCCATCGCCGCGAGGCAGGTGCTCGATCCCACGTTGTCCCGGTTCAGGGCGCGCATAACCTGGTCGGCCAGAAGACCGGTGTTGGCCGCGCCTGAACAGGCATAGATGAGGTTCGTCTCGGCGTCGCTTCCACAACTACAGGGCATGGAATTTTCCTCCGTCCAGATATGACTTCACCTGGTCTTTGGTGAGTACCTTGCCGACGCTCTTCACCTCGCCGTCGATGGCGAGGGCTGGCGTCATCATGACGCCCATCTCCATGATCGCGTCGGTATCTGTTACCTTTTCGATTTCGACAGATAGTCCTAGTTCGGCCACCGCCTCGCGGGCGTGCTGCTCAAGAAGCTTGCACTTTGGACAACCACTGCCAAGAACTTGAATCTTCATGGAATCTTCCCCTTTCAGCCACATGATCACTCTGTTTGTTTCCAATTATTGCAACATTGCCACATTAATGTCAAGCTGTATGCAGTCCCTGGAAGACTTCCGTCCGCTTGCTGCCAATATGCAGCATGATTCCGCTATGCAGGCGGCCTGTCGCGGGCGTGCGGACACACGGTGCAGGACGCCGGGATCAGCCGGATCCATGACCCGGCGATCCTTTTGACCACCAGTGGCTTTCAGGAGGACACCATGCCTTTTTCGAACAGGGACTTCATATCGAATGAGAAGCACGAACTCGACCATGTCCTGGAGAAGTGGAACAAGCGCGCGACGCAGGCGAACCGGGATATCCTGACCCAGGTGCTGGACGCGTTCAATGGCGATACCGAACAGAAGCCGCACATACGAGACCCCCTCTACACATATGGTAGTGGATCCATGTAGCCATCATCTTCATCGCTATCCTCGTGATGATGCTCGTGCGGCCCCTGGGGTACTGTTCCGGCCACCCAGACTCCGCCCCATCTGTGCAGGCGACTATGGCACCGCAGTCAGCACAGGACACCGCTGGGCACCCGCCGTTCCTCGCAGACCGGCCCGGAGTATCCCGGCACCTGCATTTCCAGGCAAATTCGACGAACGATCTGGTCGGCGGCAAGTATCGGCTCTCTTAAGGCTGAGCAGCTGTTAGGCGATGGTCATGCGCGGCACATGGCACGACGCCTCGAGGCAGGTGCGCTCGCTCCTCATATCTTCATCTACGTAGGATCATCGGTGCTCTGACCCGCTACCACTGCTGCGCCGAACCCCGAAAGTTCGGCTCGCCCTACCTGCTCCCCGTCCTCTCGTGTATCCCTGGCCGATGCATTGACAAACATGGTGCGGCCTAATACACTTGTTTTAATCAGTTGTTCATATCTCGATTTCACGACTCTGGATCAGGAGAACACATATGAAGATGGATCGTCAGCGACTATCGAATCTCGCTTGCCTTGGAACCGGAGCCATCGCCTTTGCATTCATCGGATGGCGCTGGAACATGGCACTTGCACCGCTCTTCGCATTGCCCCTGCTCATGCACTACACACGAGGCTGCGAGAACGGAATCTGCGTAGTCCTCGCCTGGCCACTGCTGGCCATCGGAGCCGGTCTCGCGATGTGGAGAACTTGGGACCTCGATATCTGGCTCTTCTTCGTCATTCCCCCGCTGCGGGCGCTCTTCGTACTCATTCCGCTCGCACTCGACCGCCTCGCCCGACGAAGACTGAGGCCCCT
>MTLE01001842.1_pt1 | contig 35163 bp, 19 predicted proteins | sample 1982461 | NCBI WGS metagenome assembly MTLE01 (sample SAMN05712605, study PRJNA340218) | biofilm metagenome | isolation source: sample SPL anode biofilm adapted to -200 mV | place: USA | collected 2012-02-03
TCAGGAAGGCAACGGCACACCGCCTGATAATGATTTGTGGGTAACCTACAGCATGAACAAAGAAGATATGTGGGTTTCACGTATTCCTGTTCCTGTACAAATAAATGCAACCGCGCAGGCTAATGATAATTTTGAAAATTATTCTAAAATATCCCAACTGACCCAATGGAACATTTATTCTCCGCTCTGGGCTCCGGTATCTTTGGAAAAAATAAACGGAAAAACGTGGCTCACTCTTAGCGACAAAGACCCGTTTGATTTTGCAAAAGTGGTTCGTAAAATTCCGGCAACTAAAGAATTCAATGTTTCGTTCGACATGATGGCGGACCAAACTGCCAATGGAATTTTCCGCATTGAATTTATTGACAATAAAGGCATTACATGTTCCCGTTTAGAATTGACAAACGAAGGAGTTTTCCGTGCCAAAGGCGGTTCCCGATATTCAAACATGATGAAATATGAAGCCGGAAAAATCTATCATGTAGAAGCAAAACTCTCGGTACCCAACCGAAGCATAACTGTTTTTGTTGATGGAAAACAGGTCGGACTCCGAATGTTCTACGCTCCTGTGTCGAATATCGAACGTGTTGCTTTCAGCACTGGCGAAACAAACGAATTCCCTACTCCCGAAACTCCTGCCGATCAGGACTACGACCTGCCTAATGCAGGCGGTCAGGATCCGCTGGCAGTATTCCACATTGCCGGTTTCAAAACCGAATCACTCGACAATGATTCTGCAGCATCGTTTCTGAAATTTGCTGATTTCAAACATTATGTGGATTATTTTAACTGCATGGAAGACGAAAATATCATTGCCGCCATTCCAAATTCGCAGGCCGCTGAATGGATGAGTAAAAATATACCTTTGTTTGAATGTCCGCAGCAGAATTTTGAAGAAATGTATTATTACCGCTGGTGGACATTGCGCAAGCATATTGAAAATACTCCGGTTGGGTATGCTATGACCGAGTTTCTGGTGAACCGCACGTATGCTGACAAATACAATCTTATTTCGAGCGCGCTGGGACATCATATTTTCGAAAGTCGCTGGCTGAGAGATACTACCTACCTCAATCAGATTATCCACACATGGTATCGCGGGAATGATGGCGCTCCAATGAAAAAACTGATGAATTTCAGTTCGTGGAATATCTACGCGCAACTCAACCGGTTTTACGTTACCGGCGACAAAGCGTATCTGCTTGACATGCTGAAAGATCTTGAAGCCGAATATTCCCGTTGGGAAACAACGCATCGTCTGCAAAACGGCCTTTACTGGCAGGGAGATGTCCAGGACGGAATGGAAGAAACTATTAGCGGCGGACGACACAAACAATATGCCCGCCCGACGATAAACAGTTATATGTATGGCAATGCCAAAGCATTATCAGTTATTGAAAAATTAGCCGGAAACGACGAAAAGGCAAAACTCTATGCTGCAAAAGCCGACACACTGAAAAACCTGATAGAAACAACTCTGTGGAGCAGGAAGCAGGGATTTTTTGAAACACTCCGCAAAGACACTTTGGCCGACGTTCGTGAATTTGTAGGGTATCTTCCCTGGTATTTCAATATGCCCGATACCGAAAAATACGACAGCGCGTGGACTCAGCTTGCCGACGAAAAAGGATTTTCGGCTCCTTACGGCATGACAACTGCCGAACGCCGCCATCCTCTGTTCCGCACTCATGGTGTGGGAAAATGTGAATGGGATGGTGCTGTATGGCCTTTCGCTACTTCACAGGTGCTCACTGCCATGGCAAATTTCATGGACAATTATCCGCAGAAAGTAACAACGGACAGCGTATATTTCAGTCATTTGGAAAAATTAGTTCAATCGCAATACCACCGCGGACTCCCTTATGTTGGAGAATACCTGGATGAAGTGACAGGTTACTGGCTCAAAGGCGATCAGGAGCGCAGCCGTTATTACAATCATTCAACGTTCAACGATTTGATAATAACCGGATTGGTTGGATTACGCCCACGCATGGACAATACCATCGAAGTAAATCCGCTTCTGCCTGCCGGAAAATGGAACTGGTTCTGCCTTGATAACGTCCTTTACCACGGTCACAACCTCAGCATTGTGTGGGATAAAGACGGAAGCCGTTATCATATTGGCAAAGGATTAAGCATATTTGTTGATGGAAAGAAGGTGGGACATGCCGATACGCTCACAAAAGTAGTTTGCAACAATATTTTACAGTAAAACACGAAACGGATTTCAGAACGAAAATTGAAAAGCAATTCATTATTCATGAAAAAAATTTTTCCGATATTATTTCTGATATGCGTTTCTATTACAGTTAACGCTATTGAGATTACGAATCTCACCTGTGAGTTTCAGCAAAATCCGCTGGCGGTAAACACTCTCCAACCCCGTTTTGGCTGGCAAATGATTTCCGACAAAAACGGCACTATGCAAACGGCTTACGAGTTGGAAATCAAAGGTGAAAATTTCAATTGGAACAGTGGAAAAATTGTTTCCGATAAAAGCCAGTTGGTTCAACTCAAAGAAAATCAGCTAAAAGCGGGAGAAAAATATAGTTGGCGCGTTCGTATTTGGGACGAAAAGAATCAGGTTTCAAATTGGAGTTCATGGTCAAATTTTAGAATTGCTCCTATCTTTATGTCCCCATTAGGGGATTTAGGGGTATGGATTGGTGCCATTCGAGCCGACAGCGCACATATTCCCGCTGGCAAACGGTTTCTTAGCTGGGAAATGGGAACACCGGAATATAAATCGGTTTGGAAAAATACAGATTCTCTTTCAAGAAGAAGCATTTTATTAAGAAAATCATTCCCTTCCACCAAAGAAGTAAAGGAAGCAATAACTTACATCTGCGGTTTGGGACATTACGAATTCACAATCAATGGAAAGAAAGTTGGCGACAGCGAGTTTGCACCTTTCTGGAGCGATTACGATAAAACGGTTTGTTACAACACTTTCGACATCACAAAACAACTCCGAAAAGGCGAAAATGTGTTTGGCGTTTTGCTCGGCAACGGATTTTTCAACGCACAGGGCGGACGATACAGCAAACTAAAAGTATCTTTCGGCGCTCCTACCCTGTTTTTCAAAACAATTATTCGTTATTCAGACAATACAACTGAAGAAATCGTTTCCGACAAAAGCTGGAAATACGATTTAAGTCCCATTACTTTCAACGATATTTACGGAGGCGAGGATTATGATGCCCGATTGGAGCAAAATGGCTGGGATATGCCCGGCTTCAACGATTCAAACTGGAAACAGGTTGTGATTCAGGATGCTCCGAAGGGAGAACTTTCTCCTCAGCAGGGCAATCCCGTAAAAATAATGGAGCGAATTGCGATGAAAACAGTGAAGCATCTCACTCCGCAGGAGTGTGACAGCGCTTCGAAAAAAACGAAACGAACAATTGACCATTCCGCAATGGTTTTTGATATGTATCAGAATCTCTCCGGTTTTCCTGAAATTAAGGTCAAAGGCAAAAAGGGAGATAAAATCACGCTCATTGTTTCCGAATCGGTAACACCCGAGAGAGCTGCCGACCAGCGTCAGACCGGTAGACCACACATTTATAATTATACACTCAGTGGAAATGGTGACGAAACCTGGCATCCACGTTTTTCATATTATGGATTTCATTATATTCAGGTGGAAGGCGCAGTGCTCAAAGGAGACAAAAATTCGCGGAAACTGCCGCTGTTGAAAGATATAAAATCCTGCTTTGTATATAATTCGTCGCCACAGGTTTCAACATTTGAATGTTCCAACGATATTTTCAACAAAACACATGTATTAATTGAAAAGGCGGTGGAAAGCAACATGCAGGGAATTTTTACCGACTGTCCGCAACGCGAAAAACTCGGTTGGATCGAACAGCTTCACCTGAATGGACCCGTGTTGTTGTACAACTACGATCTCGCCGCTTTTCTGCCCAAAATAATGCAGGACATGCTGGATGCGCAACAACCTAACGGAATGATTCCAACCATTGCACCCATGTATAATATCTTTGGCAACAAAAATGGTTTCGATGATTTTGGCGATTCACCTGAATGGGGAAGTTCATTCCTGATAATGCCTAAAATGTACATGGATTTTTACGGTGATTCAAGTCTCATTGTAAATAATTACAGTCAAATGCGGCGCTATGTTGACTATCTTACGAGTCGTGCTGATAAAAATATACTTTCATTCGGGTTGGGCGACTGGTATGATTATGGAGATTTCAGAGCCGGATTTTCACGAAACACTCCTGTTCCATTTGTTGCTACAGCCTATTATTTTTATGACCTGAAATTGATTTCGAAATATGCAGCAATGGTGGGCAATGAGTATGACAAAAAATATTATAGCCAATTGGCCGAAAAAGTCCGTCAAACAATAAATACCAAATTTTTCAATCAGGAAACCAAACAATATGCTACCGGAAGCCAGACGGCCAATGCCATGGTGGTTTATATGGAAATTGTGAAACCTGAAGACCGTCAGGCTGTGCTCGACAATCTGGTGAAAGATATTGAAGCGCATGGCAACAGACTGACAACCGGTGATATTGGCAACCGTTATTTATTCCGTACTCTTGCCACTAATAATCTGAATGATTTGATGTACAAAATGTTTAACCATTATGAAACTCCGGGCTATGGTTTTCAGTTGAAAATGGGTGCCACCACACTTACCGAACAATGGGATCCACGTCAGGGCGCTTCGTGGAACCATTTTATGATGGGGCAAATCGACGAATGGTTTTTCCGCACGCTGGCAGGCATTCAGCCAAAACAGGATAATCCGGGAATGCAACATTTTGTAATTCGCCCCGAACCTGTTGGCGATTTAAAATTTGTAAAAGCATCAACCCGAACATTGTACGGAGAAATCAGTGTTGACTGGAAACTTGATAATCAACAGTTCACATTGAAAGTTAGCGTTCCTGCAAATTGCTCCGCTGATATTTATTTACCCGGCGACAAAGAAATGAAAAGGGTAGCATGTGGAAATTTTGTTTTTTCTGGTACGATAAAATAACTTATTTAAAATCCTGACCAATTTTATAAACCTTATTGATTTATATTTGTCATTAATTAAAAAAAATTCTTTCATTTGATTCTATAAATTTAAACACATGAAAAAAACACTTGTTACAATTATTTCCCTGATTGCTTTTCTTACTGCAAATGCCGAACTTGTTGACATGCGCAAAGCCGGCGCAATTTCTGACGGCACAAAACTGAACACCGTTCTGATCAATAATACCATCGACCGACTAAACGCGAATGGTGGCGGAACATTATATTTTCCGGCCGGTAAATACCTCACCGGAGCTGTTAAACTCAAAAGTAACATTACTATCGAACTCGAAGCCGGAGCCACATTGCTTTTTTCGGACAATTTCGACGATTATCTGCCATTTGTAGAAATGCGGCACGAAGGAATTATGATGAAAAGTTTTTCACCATTATTTTATGCCGTTGATGCGGAAAACATTACCATCAAAGGCGAAGGAACCATTAACGGACAGGGGAAAAAATGGTGGGACGAATTTTACAGAGTCGACAGAGATCTGGATAAAAACGGCATGCGGGATGTTAACAAATATCAACCAATGTGGGAGAAAGCCAACGATGTGAAAGCATTGTATGCCGAGACTAATGAAGATTACGTTTCGTCGATGCAGCGCAGGTTTTTCCGTCCGCCGTTTATACAGCCCATGCGTTGTAAAAATATTCGTATCGAAGGAATTAAAATAATAAATTCACCTTTCTGGACGATTAACCCAGAATTTTGCGAAAATGTGACAATTGATGGAGTTACCATCGAAAATCCGCTTTCACCCAACACTGACGGCATCAATCCTGAATCGTGCAAATACGTGCACATTTCCAATTGCCACATTTCTGTCGGCGACGATTGCATCACGCTGAAAAGCGGTCGTGATCTGCAAGCCAGAAAATTAGGAGGTGCCGAAGAAGATATCACTATTACCAATTGCACAATGTTGGCAGGTCATGGTGGTGTGGTTATCGGCAGTGAAATGAGCGGAGGCGTAAAAAAAGTAGTTATCACCAATTGCGTTTTTGATGGAACCGACCGTGGAATCCGCATAAAATCAACCCGCGGGCGCGGTGGCGTGGTGGAAGATATACAGGTAAACAATGTTGTAATGCGCGACATAAAAGAAGAAGCAATCGTGATGGATTTAAAATACAGTAAAATGCCACAAGAACCATTAAGCGAACGAACCCCGATATTCAGAAATATAAATATCAGCAACGTTACGGCTTCGGATGTGCTGATTCCTATCCGGATAAACGGTTTGGAAGAATCACCGATTTCCGATGTAACGCTGACGAATATTCACATTAAAAGCAAACTGGAACCATCATTTACCAACGCTAAAAACATTGTGCTGACAGATGTTTTTGTAAATGGAGAAAAAATAGCTATACCATAATGCAACATAACAGATAGTTTCAAAAAAAATGGCGTTAGCATCGTATGGAACATTCCGATAGCTATCGGGATGTAAAAAAACAAAAGAATTCAGGGGCGTGAGCCCCGTTTTCTTTTATATATATAACCTCTCCTGCCAATAATATTTCCATTCCATTCACAAAAAAATAAATATCCCATTCAATCAAACGATATTTATTCCTGCTACACATTACAAAACCGCTTTCCCATCGTCTTAAATTTATCGAATCTGTAAATTCAAAAAATATTTTTCATACCAATAAAAATATCATGCAACACTTCATCAAGAATTTAAATAATCATTCGTTTAAATTCATTCTTCACGGAATTATCGGACTTGTTTTTCTTTTTATGGCTATTTCTGCTCAGGCGCAATCCTACGAAACTCAGTTTGCAAAACCGCTCGGAACCGTTTTACAGGAAATCGGCACACGTTTTAACGTAAAACTGAAATACGATATTGACACCGTAGGAAAAGTTGTTCCTTATGCTGATTTTCGTATTCGCCCCTATTCGGTGGAAGAATCGCTGACCAATGTACTGTCAATTTTCGATTATAAATTTGTAAAACAGGACGATAAAACCTACAAATTAAAGGTTTATGAATATCCTCGCCGCACTCCCGAAGATGGCACCAAACTGTTGGCTTACCTGAATACGCTTTACAAAGATTCGACAGAATGGAACGCCCGAAAAGCCTGCCTGAAAAAGGAAGTCCGCGAGAAACTTCAACTTGATCCGGTTATGGCGCAAAGGGTAAACTCAAAACCCATTTTGTCTAAAATCCGTAAACACGACGGCTATTCTGTTCAGAATTTTGCCCTCGAAACTTTGCCCGGACTTTATGTCTGCGGATCAATCTACAGCCCGCTTACAAAGGGGAAACACGCACTGATTCTTTGCCCGAACGGACACTGGGGCGACGGGCGATACAACTCCGATCTGCAGACCCGTTTCGGCACACTTGCCCGTATGGGAGCCATTTGTGTGAGTTACGACCTGTTTGGTTGGGGCGAATCGGCTTTACAGGTCACCATGGTTGCTCACCGTACAAGCGTTGCACACGTCGATCAGATTATGAACGGACTGACCATTCTCGATTACATGATGACCTGCAAAGATGTTGACCCGAAACGTGTCGGAGTGAATGGAGGTTCGGGTGGTGGCTCACAGGTGGTGCTGCTTTCCCTGCTCGACGACCGGTTTACAGCCGCTTGTCCTTCCACCAGTCTGGCGTCGCACTTCGATGGAGGTTGCCCCTGCGAAAGCGGAATGCCTATTCAGTTGGCCTGCGGAGGCACCTGCAATGCTGAATTAATGGCAGCTTTTGCTCCCAAACCTGTATGCGTGATTTCGGACGGTGGCGATTGGACTGCTTCTGTTCCGACATTGGAATATCCTTATCTTCAAAGGATTTACGGTTTTTTCAATGCGAAAGACAAAGTCAGCAACGTGCATTTGCCGACCGAAGGACATAGTTTTGGCATCAACAAACGCCTTGCGGTATATGATTTCTTTGTAAAATATTTCGGACTCGACAAAAAAATGCAGGACGAGTCAAAAGTGACTATTGAGCCTGCAAAAGACATGCTGAGCTTTGGCGAAAACGGCGAATTGATGCCCAAAAATGCCATTCGGAATTTCAAAGACGTGGAAAAATATTTCAACAAACAAGCTGACAGACAGATAAATTCGGATATCGATGCTCTGAAAAAAGCAGAAGAATGGACAGCCTCTCTCAATCTGAACGACAAAGAAAAAAAAGCCCGCGTGGAAGCTGTTATTCTGAAACATATCAAAGCCGTGCGCGACTGGCATAACGATCATCCATACACCACAATTCCCGAAGGCATAAATCCGCTTACCGGCAAACCGCTTACCAAGACAGACAGAGAAGTGATTGCCAATTCGGCAAAACCAAAATCCATTCACGATGATTTCCTGAACGGATTGCGCAAGGACCTGACCGAAGATCAGGTAGAAATAATAATGGACAAAATCACTGTTGGCAAAGTAGATTTCACAATGAAAGGTTATGAGGCAATTGTTCCGAATATTACCGATAAAGAAAAAGAATACATTCTCGGACAACTGAAACAGGCACGTGAAGAAGCCATCGATTACAAAAGCATGAAAGATATTTCGGCCATTTTTGAAATTTACAAAACAAACTGCGAAAAATACCTGAACGACAACGGGAGAAACTGGCATCAGATGTACAAAGATTTTGTGAACAAGGTAAAAGCAGAAAAAGAAGCAAAAAAGAAAGAAAAAGAAAAGTAAAAGAACTGTATCAGATAATCTCAAATAGTTGCAAAAAGAATGCAACTGTTTTCCAATTAAAAGCAAATCATTAACACAGAATCATTAATAAACAACGAATTACAGAAAACAGGACGATTTAAATTCATATCAAAACATAAACATTTAAATTTAAATATTTTGTTTTATTAATGCTTTGAACTTTCGTTTATTTATTATTATATTTGCAAAACGAAAATATACGAAACTATTTATATGGATAAAGTAATAGAAAATAAAATAAAACAACTACAATTACAAGCTGAAGATATCAGAAAAAATGTAGTTAAAATGATCTTTTTAGCCAGAGGAGGTCACATGGGCGGCTCACTTTCATCCATTGAAATTGAAACCGCGCTTTATTTTCATGTGATGAATATTGACCCGGATCAACCTCACATGCCCAACCGTGACCGGTTTATTTTAAGCAAAGGGCACAGCGTTGAAGCTCTTTATGCAGTTTTGGAGGCAAGAGGATTTATTTCAAGCGAATTGGTTGACACCTATGGTAAATACAACTCTAAATTAGCGGGACATCCCACAAAAAAAACGCCGGGAGTAGAACTCAACAGCGGTGCTCTCGGACACGGTTTATCAGTCGGTGTAGGTCTGGCTATTGGAGCAAAAATGTCGAAAAGTTCATTTAAAACTTATGTATTAATGGGCGATGGCGAGCAGGGCGAAGGCTCTATTTACGAAGCAGCCATGTCGGCCAGTCACTATAAATTAGACAATCTGGTAGCAATAATAGACCGCAACACACTGCAAATAAGCGGAAAAACAGAAAGTGTAATGACCCTTGAGCCCATGAATGAACGTTGGAGCGCATTTGGATGGGAAGTACTGGAAATGAAAGGAAACGATATGCAGGATATTGTAAAAACTTTTGACAACATCGATTACAGCAATTCAAAACCAAAGCTGATAATTGCTCACACAACAAAAGGCAACGGTATTTCATTCATGGAAAACGGTGCAAAATGGCATCACGGGGTTCCTGTAGAACAACAATACCAGGATGCTGTTGCGGAAATTGAAAAACGGATACAATCAATAAATCAATGAGATATTGTGCCAATGAATATCAGTCAGCTTTTCCATTTCGAAAAAGCTGCTTCAAATTCAGTCAATTGGCATATTGACTCATTGGCATATTGACAAATTAGCACATTACAAATTATGAATACGATACCCTGCCGGAAAATGTTCACCGATACATTGGTTGAACTGGCTAAGAAAGATAAAGATATTGTGGCAGTCACCACGGATGCGAGAGGTTCTGTTACACTCGACCGTTTTGCCGACGAACTTCCCGAACAATTTGTAGAACTCGGAATTGCCGAGCAAAACGCGGTCGGCGTAGCTGCAGGATTGGTTTCTGCAGGGAAAAAAGCTTTTGTTTGCGGACCGGCGTGTTTTTATGTAGCCCGCAGTCTGGAACAGGTAAAAGTTGATGTTGCATATTCGGCTAACCCTGTGAAGATTTTAGGTGTAAGCGGTGGCGTAAGTTACGGAGCACTTGGTTTTTCGCATCACAGTTTGCACGATATTGCCGCACTCAGGACCTTTCCCGGAATGCACATCGTGTTGCCCTGCGACATATATCAAACCAGGAAATTAGTGGAAGAATTAATAGATTATCCCTACCCTGTATACATTCGTGTTGGAAGAAATGCGGTTCCGAATGTCTATGAAAATGAAAAGCCGGAATTTAAAATAGGAAAAGCCAACACACTACTTGAAGGCAATGATCTGACAATCATAGGAACAGGTGAAACCGTTTATCACTGTCTGGAAGCAGGAAAGCAACTCCATGAGCAGGGAATTAAGGCCCGAGTGATTGACATGCACACCTTAAAACCTTTTGATACAGAAATTGTGGAGAAAGCTGTCCGGGAAACAGGAAAAATTATTACTGTGGAAGAACACAGCATTTACGGAGGATTAGGAGGTGCAGTAGCTGAAATCGTCGCGCAGGCAGGCAATGCGAAATTAAAAATTTTAGGAATACCTGATGAAAATGCGATTCACGCAACACCATTGGAGATTTTCAATTATTATGGCATTAATGCAGAAGGAATACTAAAAGTGGCTTTAGCTTTTTAATTGTTGATTAACAGACTCTTAAAATAAAATCTAATCGTAAGAATGAAATTCACTATCGCTATTGACCAAAGCACGTCGGCAACCAAAGCTATGTTGTTTGATGAAAAAGGACAGCTCGTAGCAGGTGTTTCTGAAAATCATCATCAATATTACCCCCAACCGGGCTGGGTAGAACATGATCCTGAAGAAATTCTGGCCAATACTTATAGTACCGTAAAAAAACTGGTTAATAATTACACAACAAAATCAGACGAAATAAGTGCCGTATCCATAACAAATCAGCGTGAAACAGTGGTTGTATGGGACAAACGAACCGGGAAACCGGTTTACAATGCTGTTGTTTGGCAATGCAACCGTGGCGCTCAGATATGCGAACAGCTACTTGCCGAAGGGCACGAACCCATGGTAAAAGACAAAACCGGCCTGATTATCAACCCCTATTTTTCGGCCAGTGGAGTTAAATGGATTTTGGACAATGTTGAAAATGCCCGCGAAAATGCAGAAGCAGGCCATCTGCTTATGGGAACCACCGATAGCTGGCTTATCTGGCATTTAACAGGAGGAAAGGTTCATGCAACCGATTACACAAACGCTTCCCGCACTTTACTTTTCAATATCCATACACTCAACTGGGATCAGGAGTTACTTGATCTTTTCACCGTTCCACGCAGCATGATGCCACAGGTTTTTCCGTGCGACAGCAACTTTGGGACAACTTCATTAAACAATATTATTCCTAATGTTCCGATTGCCGGAGTATTGGGTGATTCTCACGGAGCACTGGCCGGACAAATGTGTTTCACTCCCGGAATGGGAAAAGCAACTTACGGAACCGGTTCTTCCATAATGATAAACATTGGAGAAAAAGCATTAACACCGCCGCGCGGATTGGTTACCTCGGTAGCTTTCGCGGCTTGTGGAAAAGTATATTACGCTTTCGAAGGAAATATTCACTGCACCGGCGCCACCATCAAATGGCTTCAGGACGATCTGCAACTGATTCAGTCCGCTGCCGAAACAGAAGAACTGGCAACTTCGGTTACAAGCACGGATGGAGTTTATCTCGTTCCTGCTTTCGCCGGATTGGGAGCTCCTTGGTGGGACAATGAGGCCCGAGCACTGATTTGCGGAATGAATCGTGGCACAGGTAAAGCACATGTTGTGCGTGCAGCATTGGAATCAATTGCTTATCAGGTAAAAGATTTAATGGAACTGATTCAGAATTCGGGAGTGGAACTTCGCGAGTTACGTGTGGATGGCGGACCTGTAAAAAATAACTTTTTAATGCAGTTTCAGGCAGACATACTTCAGGCAACAATCAACCGCAGCCCGATTCAGGAAGCATCGGCTTTAGGAGCATTCCTGATGAGTGGATTTGCTCTGAAAAAATGGAATTCGTTGCCCGAAGCAGAAAAACTTCGAACCACAAACGATTACATTGTTCCGGAAACAAAAACTGAAGAACATGAACAGTTATATGCTGGCTGGTTGAAAGCAGTAAAACTGACTCTTACAAAATAAAAAAACATTGAAAAAATAAAAAATCAGGGTAAAACCCAAACCAATATTTAAATAAACATTATGGCTTACAAACAAAAACTCACCTTCGGTCTGATTATCGGAACCAGGGATATTTTCAGTGCCAAACTTGGTTTGGCCGCTCGCGAAATTTTGCTTCCAAAGATTGAGGCATTAGGTCATGATTACGTTATTCTTCCTGTTGATGCGACCGTTTCGGGAAGCGTTGATGGGTATGAAGATGGAAAAAAATGCGCGAAACTTTTCAGCGATAACCGCGATAAAATAGATGGAATCATCATTGTGTTACCTAACTTCAGTAACGAGTTAGGAATCGTAAACGCTATCAAATTAGCCGGTTTGAATGTTCCCATTATGGTTCAGGCCATGGACGATGACAACGACAAAGTAGATGTTTACAGTCGTCGTGATGCCTTCTGCGGTAAAATTTCAGTTTGCAATAATTTCTATCAATACGGAATTCCGTTTACTGATACCACTTACCATACATATCCGCTCGAAAGCGAAACTTTCGAACAGGATATAAAGAAATTTGCCTCTGTATGCCGTGTGGTAAACGGTTTGCGCAATGCCCGTATCGGGGCTATCGGTGCCCGTCCGGCAGCTTTCCAGACAGTTCGTGCCAGTGAGAAAATACTTCAGGCAACAGGAATCACGGTTATCACTGTTGACCTTTCGGAAATTCTGGGTGCTGCCAATAAAGTAAGCTTACAATCCACGGGTTTAAAATTGAAACTGGCCGAAATAAAAGATTACGGTAAAATTGCAACCTCTGTTCATGAAGATAAAATTATTCGTCAGGCAAAATTTGGCTTAGCAGTTGAAAACTGGCTGGCAGCCAATGAAATTGATGCATCGACCATCGAATGTTGGGATTCATTGCAACACAACTACGGCTGCGCTTCGTGCCTCACAATGAGCATGTTGGGCGAAAAACTAATGCCAAGCGCCTGCGAAGTTGACATTGCCGGAGCCGTTTCCATGTACACATTAATGCTGGCTTCGGGCAACGCCCCTGCCCTGCTCGACTGGAACAATAATTTCGGCACCGACCGCAACAAATGTGTTTGCACGCATTGCAGTAATTATCCTAAAAGTTTTATGCAAAATGAACTGACAATCGGTTCGTTGGATGTTTTGGGAACCGTGCTTGGGCAGGATGATACTTTTGGCGCAGTAAAAGGCAAAGTGGCTCCCGGCGACTTTTCTTATTTCCGCATCTCAACTGACGACACCAAAGGCGTTATCAAATCGTACCTCGGACAGGGAAAATTCACTTCAGACCCTTATGGCATGGATGGCGGAATTGCCGTATCGCAGGTTGACAATTTGCAACAATTGCTGAAATACATCTGCAAAAACGGTTACGAGCACCATGTAGCAATGGTTCGCGGCGGTGTTGCGGAAGTCATCGAAGAGTCAATCGAAACATATCTCGGTTGGAATCTTTATCATCACAAATAAGACAGCTAATTATTTTTAGTTGACTGACAAACTCCGAAGAGGAGTTAAAAGCATTAAATCAAAATACATCAAGCCCTCTTGAAGTCTCTTTGAGAGGGTATATTTAATTTTTTATCTAATATTAAAATTTAATCACACATGAAAAAAAACGAGAAAAGATGTCATCGTAAATTTTGCGGGACGAAATTAAATGACCCGGCTAAACGGCCATTTATAGGATTGTTTTTACTATTATCCTTGTTTTTTACTTTACAAAGTGTAAGCGCACAGGTTGCGGTTAAAATCAGTGGAGTTGTCAAAGACGATAGCGGCGAACCATTGATTGGTGTTAATGTAACTGTAAAAGGAGCCAGTGTTGGTACAATTACCAATGTGGATGGCTATTACAGTTTGGAAGCTAACACAAAATCCGGAGTACTGGTTTTCACTTATATCGGAATGGAAAAGCAGGAAGTTCCGTTTTCCGGTTCAGGCATTAAAAATATACAAATGTCAAGTTCTGCAACTGCACTTAATGAAGTTGTGGCAATAGGTTATGGAACTGTAAAAAAGAGGGATTTAACAGGAGCAGTTACAGCTGTAAAAAGCGACGTAATTACACTGACACCAAGCGCAAACCCATTGGAAGCATTACAGGGACGCGTTGCCGGATTTGACATAACAAAGACTTCCGGACAAGCAGGTGAAGGCGTAAATATGCAACTGCGCGGGAACAGATCTATCACTGCATCCGGCAATCCATTGTTCATAATCGATGGCATGCCCGGCGATTATTCCACATTAAACCCTAACGATATAGCAAGTATTGAAGTATTGAAAGATGCTTCGTCTACGGCAGTTTACGGATCTTCCGGATCAAACGGTGTGGTTATTATTACAACCAAAAAAGGTCAGGAAGGCAAAATGAACGTAAACTTCAATACCTACATGGGATTTAACGGTTGGTCAATTCTGCCTAAAATGCGCAGTGGCGACGGCTTCATTAACACCATACGTCTGGCACAACAGGAAGCCGGTACCTACACCGATGAAACCGATTTTATCAACTCTATAAATGCGTCTGTTTATGACGCATATTCAAAAGGACAGAATATCGACTGGGCTAAAGCATTAATGCAAACAGGAAATGTTGAGAATTATTCATTATCTGTTTCAAATGGTACTGCAAAAAACAAAACCTACTTTTCAATGAATTATTCAAATGAAAACGGTCAGTACACCAACGATAATTACAAAGTTCTATCCACCAATATCAGACTTGACAATCAGCTCAATAAATACATTGCGGCAGGGATTAATATTCAGTCGGCATACACCATGCAGAACAAAACATACAGCAAACTGTATAATGCACTGATTGCCTCACCATTCGGAACCCTTTATGATGAAAACGGTGATTTGAATCCTTACCCTGTAGTTGGTGATAACAAGCAGGTTAATTTACTTCTCGATCAGGATAGAAATGTATATCTGAATGATAAAAACGCATTAAGATTATATATTAATCCATATATCAGAATTACACCGTTAAAAGGACTTAGTATAGAATCAAGACTGAACGGTTCTTTAAGTTACAGCAAAGCCCATCAATTTACCGGATACGGTTCTTACCAATTTTATGATGCTTTAGGAACAGGCGCACTAAATGCAACTCCTGATCAGCAAAAAGCACAGGTTTCTGCTACCATTACCGACAACAACAGTTATAATTATAAATGGGAAAATATTCTTACCTATGATTTCAAAGTTGCTAACGATCATGCTTTCACTCTGACTGGCGTTACTTCCTACACCAACAATCAGTCTGAGTCAGTTTCAAGTGGCGTAAACGGTATCACAAGCAATATTTACAACTGGACAAATCTTGGCGCCGGAACCGGAACTAAAACTGTTTCTTCAGGATATGTCATGTCAAAAACTTTAGGATTTATCGGTCGTTTAAACTATTCTTATTTAGGACGCTATCTTTTATCCGCGTCTGTACGTGAAGATGCCTCTTCGGTTCTTTCCAAAGAACACAGATGGAATACCTTCCCTGCAGCATCTATAGGATGGCGCATATCGGATGAAAAATTTATGGAATCTACTAGAAACTGGCTTGATAATTTAAAAATCCGTATTGGTTCGGGTGTTACCGGTGCTGCCGGAATTGATCCTTATTCTTCATGGTCTTTGCTTCAACAGGGTATAGTTACATTGGCCGGCGAAAAACTGACAAGTTATTATTATCCTCAGACCGTTTCAAACCCATTATTAACATGGGAAAGATCAAATAATACCAACTTTGGGTTGGATATGTCATTGCTCAAAAACAGAATTGATTTAAGTGTGGATTATTATATCACCAATACCGATGGCGTTATCTGGACAAAATCTCTCCCGATAACAAACGGAGGTTATAGTTCAACAACTTATTTTACTACCAGTGTTAATCTTGCTTCTACAAAAAACAAAGGACTTGAAGTAGCTTTAACAACAAGAAATATTGTAACAAAGGATTTTACATGGACAACTAATTTCACATACTCAACCAATAAAGAAGAAATTACTTCTTTGGGCGATGGAACACAGGATTATGTTACCAACGGAGATTATACCCTCCATGTAGGTTCACCGGTTAATTCATACTACAATTACAAAATACTGGGTGTATGGCAAAAGGGTGAAGAAAATGATGCGGCAGTATTTGGTCTGCAACCGGGCGATTATAAAATTGATATTCCGGGATTAGTGAAAACTGCCGATGGAGAATATACTAAAACGACTCAGGATGTTGATGGAAATAATGTGACAACCGTTTACAACGCTACAAACAAGTATGCAATCGGAGCTAATGACTATCAGATAATCGGGCACAACTCGCCGGATTGGACAATGGGCTTCCAGAATACATTTACTTACAAAGATTTTGATTTGTCAGTTTATATGTATGCACGCTATGGTCAAATGATTTATTACGATATGTTGGGTTCATACTCCAATTCAGGAACAACCAATTTCCCTGAGTATTTCAATTACTGGACTTCTACCAATCCATCAAACGACTTTACTGCATTAAACACTAATCGTACAGCAAAAGATATTCAGGGATTCTATGCGCGTCCGTATGTTGACGGTTCATTCTTTAAAATAAAAAATGTAACATTAGGATACACATTACCCAGAAAATTAGGCACAGCACTCAAAATTCAGAAACTGCGTGTTTACGGAACAATTACAAATCCGTTGATCGTTGCAAAAAGTCATTTAATCAAAGATTATGACCCTGAAATGAACGGAAGTCTTGATTTCCCATCAACGAAACAAGTAGTATTCGGTTTAAACTTAACTTTTTAAATAATCAAATAATATGAAAAAAATAATATATAAAATATCAGTTTTGATTAGTGCTGTCCTTCTGTTATCAGCATGTAATCTTGATGAATACAACCCTGCCGCGGGTGATGCTTCACTCAAAGCTTTTAGTGCATGGTCGGGACTGGAAACAAATTGCTATAGCCCGTTATATTCACAAATGTTTTCCGCAACCGATTATTTATCTGTAGCTGAATGCGGAACCGACATGTGGCTGGTTAAAGCCAATGGAACTTCAACCAAGGAACTCTTTTATTACGAAAGTCTGACTACTTCAACCAACGGAACAAACAAGCTGTTCAAACAATGCTATTCAATGATATCTTCGTGTAACTCAGTAATTAACGAAGCTCCCAATCTGATAGATGGCGATACAGCAAGCGTTCGTATTCTGACTGCCGAAGCAAAATGCCTCAGAGCTTATTATTATTTAGTACTGGTAACACAGTTTGGTCCGGTTACACTTAATCTGAGTGATGTAGGAGTTGCAGATCTTAATCCCAAAAGAGCAACCGAAGCTGAAATTTATGCACAAATCGTTAAAGACTTAAAAGAAGCTGCTACTAATCTTGGAGTTACTCCTTATCAGGACAATTATGCCAGAGTAACAAAGAAATCGGCTTTGGGTCTTTTAGCAAGAGCTTATGCACAGGGAGCTGGTTTGGATCTGACAGAAAACGGTAAATCGTACTGGCAACGTGCCAAAGAGGTGGCTGAAGATTTAATTACCAATGCCGGTAGCTACGGAGCATATTTGTATACCGATATCTCGGATATGTGGGCGGACGCCAATAACCGTAACAACAAAGAAGCTTTATTTATTGCAGCAGGTCCGCAAGCCGGCGAAGATGATGCTTTCAATTACGCTTCGGGAGCAAATAAATTATATGCTTATACCTGTGGCGATCCTGGTCAGCTAACTGAATTCTGGAATTCGAACCACAAACCAAGTGACAAAGGCTATTTCTATGGACGTATGAATTCATCTACCTACATGCCATCCAAATACCTTATGGATTGCTTTAATCCTACATGGGATAAACGTTGGGAAAACACATTCCAATACGCTTATTCAGAATGGACAATGGTTCAGCCTGCGTGGGTAGCTTACGATAAAGGAACAATCACCATTACTCAGGCAATGATTGATAAATACAAACTAAATCCGGCTCTTTTAGGACAAAAATATTATCCTTATGCCGATTGTAATGCCATAGCATCCACTTATGGAGGAAATCAATATCCTGCTTCCGTTTGGCCAAAAGGGGATCACACTGGTGACATAACCAAACTTGAACATCCTAAAAAAGTGTATGTGGTTGATTATCCAGTAGCATCTGATGACGATCGTTTCAGTATTGTTTGTTCAAAAGAACATCTTACAGCTAGCGAAAAATTAAATTACAGATATTTCATCGTAAATATTGATGATTTGTATGACAGCAACGGACTTCCATGGTCTTCAGCATCTACATCTTTCGATCCTACCACCAATGCTTACTTAGCTTATCCATCGCTTAATAAATTTAACTGGTCATACCAGGGCGTATTTAGCGGTAGTAATCTTCAGGTAAAATACGGTGATATGTATATCATGCGTATGGCCGAAGTTTATCTGATTGCCGCTGAAGCTGAACAAGCACTCGGAAATGGAGGCGAAGCTGCAAAATACCTGAATGTATTGCGCGAACGTGCTGCTCGTAGCGGTGTTGCTCCTTCATCCGTTGATTTAGCCACAGCAACTGAAAATGATATATTTGATGAATATGCCCGCGAATTATGCGGTGAGTTTTCCCGTTGGGCTTTGCTGAAAAGACATCATGCATTCGAAACCCGTCTGCCTTTATACAATACCCGTGCATGGGAAAGTTTCAAATTAAAACCTGCGGTTTATTATAACAGACCTATCTCACAAGACTTCTTATCTCAGATTTCGAATAAAGAACAATATGGTGATAATGGTTATGGAACAACAACCAGCTCCGGTTTGAGTAATATTTCCTCCGATACAATATCTTCGGGAGTGAAAGCAAACTATTAAATAACTTATATTTAAATTCAGTAGCGCTCTAAAGGTTTAATTACTTTTAGAGCGCTATTTACAAAAAGGCTTAGAGTGTAATTCCCCATCTTCGTTTTACCTCTCCGGTTTTAGGCAAAACATTATACAGTAATTGAACTCAGCAAAATAAAACCAAATAAATCATCCGCTTTTATTTAATGATTTCGTTTTACCGATTTTCAGTTTTACTATGTTACTTAAGAATTTCAAACATTTTCTTTCGAAAATTATTGTTACCTTTGTGCCCTGAAATAAAATGCTGTTTAACAATAACATGATTAAACAGAAATGATAAATTTTTAATGATATGTTTGAAGATTTTGATGCGGTTGAAGACGCTATAAATGATATCCGTGCCGGAAAAGTTGTACTCGTATTTGATGATGTAGCCCGCGAAAATGAAGGGGATTTTATTGCTGCCGCGGACTTAATTACCCCGGAAACTATTAACTTTATGGCAAAATTTGGTCGTGGACTGATTTGCACAGCCATTACTGAAGAACGTGCTCTCGAGCTTAAACTGGACAGGATGGTGGAGAATAACACTGCAACAATGGCCACTGCATTTACTATTTCGGTTGATTTACTGGGGAATGGTTGCACAACGGGTATTTCAGCTGCCGACAGAGCAAAAACTGTGAAAGCTTTGGTTGACAAAAACACGAAACCAACTGATCTCGGACGACCCGGACATATTTTCCCGCTGATTGCACATGCCAACGGAGTAATAGGCAGAATGGGACATACCGAAGCATCTGTTGATTTACCGCTCCTTGCCGGACTAAATCCGTGTGGCGTACTTGTTGAGGTAATGAATGACGATGGTACCATGGCGCGGTTAACCGATCTTAAGATAGTAGCAAAAGAACATAATGTCAGATTGATTTCGATCAAACAGCTTGCTGAATACAGAAAAACTTCAAAATAAACGAAAATGCTTCAAAACCAACGTCGCGATAAAATTCTTGAATTAATAAGAGAAGACGGTCACGCAAAAGTGATGGATCTGAGCCGAATTTTCAAAGTGACGGAAGTAACTATCCGCCAGGACCTTGAGTTTCTCGAAAAAGAAGGGTCCATAACCCGGGAGCATGGAGGAGCTTACCTCAAAAATATTGACCTGAATGTCCGTAATTTCAGTCTGCAAAATCAGGAAAATCTTGCAGAGAAAATTATGATCGCCCAAAAAGTAGTGGAATTTATCCACGATGGCGAGGCAATTATCCTCGATTCAGGTTCCACAACCACTGAGATTGCAAAATTGTTAACCGGCTACAACAACCTGACAGTAATAACCAACGCGCTGAATATAGCGCTGATACTGGGCGCACAGGCAGGAATTAACGTGGTCGTTACCGGAGGTGAGTTCAAGGCTCCTACACTGTCGCTGACAGGACAAAAAGCCGCCGATTTTTTTCAAAACCTTCATGTTGACAAACTCTTTTTGGCCACTGCCGGCATCGCCCTCAAATCAGGATTAACCTACCCCGGCATAAGCGATATTTGCGTAAAAAGAGCCATGATAGAATCGGCCAATGAGGTATATCTTGTTGCAGACTCAAGCAAAATCGGGAAAAACGCTTTTGCCAGTCTGGGTGCGCTTTCGCTAATCAATTACCTCATAACTGATTCGAAAATCAAAAAAGAGGATATCGAATGGTTGAAAACATACGACGTCCAGTTTATTATTGCCGAAAAATAAATTCAACTTATAAAACTGGAGTGTCTGAGTAGTTGTGGGGAAAACACTATTCAGACACTTCGTTTTTTATATTTTCAGCTAAAAAGCTATTCATCGGCTTTATCTTATCTTTCTGTTCCACTCTAAAAACCTTCTTGTCTGGGTACAAAACACCATTTATTTCGTCTTTTTTATTACTTTGTAAACGATAAAAAATCCGTAAATGAATCTATTAAGAAAAAGATTAAACACCCTAATCCTACTTACAATCAGCTGCTTACCCGGACTATTCTCACAAACAAGTGAATACAAACTCTGGTACGACAAACCTGCGCAGGTATGGACTGAAGCTTTGCCTCTGGGCAACGGACGATTAGGAACCATGGTGTATGGAAACCCGGCCACTGAACAAATTCAACTGAACGAAGAAACAATCTGGGCGGGCAGACCAAATAACAATGCGAATCCGGATGCACTGGAATATATTCCCAAGGTACGTCAACTGGTTTTCGAAGGTAAATATCTGGAAGCGCAAACTCTTGCAACCGAAAAAGTGATGTCGCACACCAACTCGGGCATGCCGTATCAGACATTCGGCGATTTACGGATTTCGTTTCCCGGGCACACTCAATATACCGATTACTATCGCGATCTGAGTCTCGATTCGGCCCGCGCAGTCGTTCGTTACAAAGTAGATGGAGTTGATTACAAACGTGAAATTATCACTTCTTTCCCCGATCAGGTGGTGATGATCCGGTTGACCGCTTCCGAAAAAAATCACATTACTTTTAATGCCATATTAACCTCGCCGCATCAGGATGTAATGATTGCATCCGATGGAAATTGTGTTACACTCGATGGCGTTTCAGCGTGGCACGAAGGTCTGAAAGGAAAAGTAAAATTTGAAGGAAGATTAACGGCAAAAATAAATGGAGGAAAACTTATTTCAAAAGATGGCGTGCTGTCGGTAATGAATGCCGACGAAGCCGTTATTTATGTTTCCATAGCCACAAATTTCAATAATTATAAAGACATTGAAGGCAATGAAATACAACGTGCCAAAGATTATCTTGACAAAGCAATGACGCACTCATTTGCCGAATCAGAAAAATCGCACGTAGCATTTTTCAAGTCATACATGGACCGCTCTTCGTTAGATTTGGGTAAAAATTATTCGACAGAAACAACCGACAAGCGCATTGAAAATTTTGCTAAAACAAACGATGCCAATCTCGTTGCAACTTATTACAAATTTGGCCGTTATCTGCTGATTTGTTCTTCGCAGCCCGGCGGACAGGCAGCCAACCTGCAGGGAATCTGGAACGACAAGCTTTTGCCGTCGTGGGATAGCAAATACACCACCAACATCAACGTGGAAATGAATTACTGGCCGGCCGAAGTAACCAATCTGAGCGAACTATATGAACCGCTGCTTCAACTGACAAAAGACGTCAGCGAAACAGGAAAAGAAACCGCGAAAATTATGTATGGAACCGACGGTTGGGTATTGCATCACAACACCGATATATGGCGGATTACAGGGGCTGTGGATAAAGCGCCTTCAGGAATGTGGCCATCGGGCGGTGCCTGGCTGTGCCGTATGATGTGGGAACATTATCTGTATACCGGAGACAAAGAATTTCTGAAATCGGTTTATCCCATCATGAAAGGCTCTGCACAATTCTTCGATGAAATTATGGTAAAAGAGCCGGTGCACAACTGGTTGGTGGTTTGCCCGAGCAATTCTCCCGAAAATCCACACGCCGGAAGCGGAGGAAAAGCTACCACTGCGGGCGGAGTAACAATGGATAACGAGTTGATTATGAGTCTGTGGAATATAATCATTATAAGTTCAAAAATTCTGAATACTGATACTGATTTTGCCGCGCATTTGCAGGACAGGCTGAAAGAAATGGCGCCTTTTCAGATTGGCAGGTGGGGACAATTGCAGGAGTGGATGTTCGACTGGGACAATCCCGACGATACGCACCGCCATGTGTCTCACCTGTGGGGACTTTACCCGGGGAATCAAATTTCGCCATACCGCACACCGGAATTGCTCGATGCCGCCAAAACATCACTCATTCATCGCGGCGACGAATCGACCGGATGGAGCATGGGCTGGAAAGTTTGCCTTTGGGCACGTTTACTCGATGGTGACCATGCTTACAAGCTGATTACCGACCAGCTTTCAATTGTCCGCAACGAACCGAAACACGGTGGAACTTATCCCAACCTTTTTGATGCGCATCCACCTTTCCAGATCGATGGGAACTTTGGGTGTACAGCCGGTATTGCCGAAATGCTAATGCAAAGTCACGACGGGTTTATCTACCTGCTTCCGGCTCTGCCAACAGTATGGAAAGATGGTGAAATCAAAGGTTTGATTGCCCGTGGCGGATTTGAAACGGACATAAAATGGAGCAATGGAAAAGTTGAAAAAGTTACCATTCACTCACGCATTGGCGGAAACTGTCGCATTCGTTCGCTTACACCGCTCAAAGGAAAAGGACTACGCAAAGCAAAAGGCGATAATTCTAATCCGCTCTACAATGTACCGGCAGTTTCCAAACCGCTTATCAACGAAAACGCGAAACTCAATCCTGTCGTTTTGAAAAAAACGTATCTTTACGATTTGAAAACAGAAAAAGGGAAAGAATACGTTATTAATAGACAATAAAAACTACCCCCAACCCCCTGAAGGGGGCTTTGAAGTTAGTGTTGTTTTTGAAATGAATAATTTGGACACAAAATGGAGACAAATAATGAAATCATTACAAATTCAGATTTGAAGACAAAAGAAAAGCCTAATCATAACATGTTCTATGGCGCTTTGCCGATTCATTTCGAATTAGCTAAAAAACTTCGAAATCATCAAACTGAAGCAGAATTATTTCTTTGGAAACATTTACCATATATTAAAACTCAGGGAATTCGATTTAAGAGACAGCATCCTGTTTTGTATTTTATTGCAGATTTCTATTGCCATCAAGCAAAATTGATTATTGAGATTGATGGTGGTTATCATGAATTATCTGAACAGTTTCGATATGATGAAAGCAGAGATGCAGAGTTAACTAATCTTGGACTAAAAGTGTTAAGATTTAAGAACGAAGAAGTATTTAATGATATTGAAACTGTATTAAAATCTATTTCTCAGGAAATTAATGATAGAAAAGCTTATTTTTAAACGTAAATTGTAAACAATAATAATAACGATGAATCTAAAAACAATATTCAAAAACAAGACTATCTTAGTTCCCAACCATGGGATAGGGGTTAACAAAACAAATTTTAGTTTTCCTTTAGAGCTCGTCCGTCAACTGACGGATACTATGGTTAAAGCCCCCTTCAGGGGGTTGGGGGTATTTCTTCTCCTATTCATTTCAACGTTTCTTTTTGCTGCCAAACTTCCCTGGCAAAACGGGAAATTAATTGTAAGTGAAAATCATCGTTATCTTCAGTTCGAAAACGGCGAACCATTCTTTTGGTTGGGCGACACAGGCTGGTTACTGCCAGAAAGATTAGATCGTTCCGAAGCAGAATTTTATCTGGATCAGTGCAGTAAAAAAGGTTATAATGTAGTTCAGGTTCAGACTGTAAATGCTGTGCCTGCCTACAATTTTTACGGACAATCCTCCATGCCGAATGGCTTCAACTTTAAGGACATCGACAAAAAAGGTGTATATGGTTACTGGGATCACATGGACTACATTATCAAAACAGCCGAGAAAAAAGGAATTTTTATCGGTATGACCTGTATCTGGGGCGGATTGGTAAGTTCCGGACAAATGGATGTAAAACAGGCTCAGGCTTATGGCAAATTCCTTGGCGAACGCTATAAAAATTCACCCAATATCATCTGGTTTATCGGAGGTGATATCCGTGGCGACGTAAAACCTGAGGTATGGGAAGCTCTGGCAACAAGCATAAAAGCTGTTGACAAAAATCACCTGATGACTTTTCATCCGCGTGGCAGAACCTGCTCGGCAACCTGGTTCAACGATGCCGGATGGCTCGATTTCAACATGTTCCAGAGCGGACATCGCCGTTACGGACAGCGCAACGGCGATGGAGATTATACTATTGCCGAAAATACCGAAGAAGACAACTGGCGTTATGTGGAAAAAAGCATAGCCTTGACACCGCTAAAACCGGTTATCGATGGCGAACCTTCATACGAAGACATTCCGCAGGGACTGCACAATTTCGACGAACCACGCTGGAATGCCAACGATGTGCGCCGATATGCCTACTGGTCGGTATTTGCCGGCTCATTTGGGCACACTTACGGTCACAACTCCATTATGCAATTTATGAAACCCGGTGTTTCTGGTTCGTTCGGAGCCAAACGTTACTGGTATGATTGTCTTGACGATCCCGGCTACAACCAAATGAAATACCTGAAAGAGCTGATGCTCGCCTTTCCGTTTTTCGACCGTGTGCCCGATCAGAGCATCATTGCCGGACAGAATGGCGAACGCTACGACCGCGCTATTGCCACACGCGGAAACGATTATTTGCTTGTGTATAACTACAGCGGACGCCCTATGCAAATCGACCTTTCGAAAATCAGCGGAGCTAAAAAAATCTGTTGGTGGTTTATGCCCAAAACAGGCGAAGTTCAGCGAATAGGAGAATTTGATGGTACAAAAACCGTGGAATTTACAGAAGATGTTGCTTATAATTCCGGCGACGACCATGTATTGATTGCCGTGGATAGTGCAAAGAATTATGTGGAAAAATTGAAATAGACAAACGTCGATTGACAACAGACAACAGAAATTTTGATATTATTTAGCCGGCGGATGTTAGTTATGCTTCACATGTTATTAATGGTTTAAGTAAATACAATGAAAAAACAAACTTTGGTTCTGATAATATGGTTGATATGTGGTCAGTTATACGCACAAATGCCTGCCCTGACTCCCGAAAACGTCAATAAATACAGGCAGATTTGCAGAAAATACATTTATGCCGAAATGAAGGGAATGTATCGTGAAGCGGGCGGTTCACTGAAATATCCTTTTCTTGCTCCGGGAAGCAATCAGTATCTTGACATGTTGTGGGACTGGGATTCATGGTTAAGCGATGTGGCTCTGCGTCAGATTTTACTGGAGAAAGGTACCGACAAAGACCGTAAAGATGCTTTGAAATACGAACAGGGCTGTGTGCTCAATTCGTTAAGTTACGGCGGCATGGATGGTTGGATTCCCATCTGGATTGAACGGAATGCGCCGGACAGAACTACAATGCTCAGCACAAAAAATCCCTGGAAAAGTAATATGCACAAACCTACTCTGGCACAACACGCGGCATTTATCATCAAAAATATGAACGGCGATGCAGAGTGGCTACGCGACGATTTTTACACATTACAGGCTTTCGAAGACAGGTATTTGAATTTTCAGCAACACAAAGCAACCGGATTGATGTATTGGGAAACCGATGAAGCCATTGGAGTTGATAACGACCCGAGCACATTTTACCGTCCAAACGAAAGTTCAGGTTCCATTTTCCTGAATGCACTGATGTACAAAGAATTGAAAGCAATGGGTTATATTGCTTCGTGCCTGAATTTACCGGATATTCAGAAAACGTACGAAAAAGAGGCGGATAAATTATTGGGAAATATCCGTGAACATTGCTGGGATCAGCGCGATGGTTTCTACTACAGCGTGGATTTAAACTTACGTCCGGTTACCAAGCCTGACATTGATTCATTAAAACCCGGTATGCTTTTCTTCCATGTGGGCCAACCCCGAACATACGATTGTCTGATTCAGCGTTTCAGCGTGTGGTGCGGATTCATGGCAATGTGGGCAGGCATTGCGACACCCGAACAGGCAAAAACTATTGTTGAAAAACAATTAAAAGATACCATGTTATTCAATGCTCCTGCCGGAATTCGCTCACTGTCTCCGTTGGAAAAAATGTACGATACCCGTGCCAGTGGCAATCCTTCGTCGTGGCAGGGTCCGGTCTGGATTAATGTAAATTACCTCGTTTTTCGTGGGTTGGTTCAATACGGTTACAACAACGAAGCGAAGGAATTAGCCGAAAAAACGATTTTACTCCTTGGCAGGGACTTTGAACGTTTCGGGGCTTTGCACGAATATTATTTACCGGATAACGGAGAACCGGTTTTAAACAAAGGCTTCCAAAACTGGAATTTTCTTGTGCTGAACATGGCCGCCTGGCTCGACAAAAAACCTGTTGTTTCTGAATTTTAAATGAAAGGGTTAATCATTAATTGTGTGAAAAATAATAATTTGTGAATAACTGATTTGAAATTAAAATACGGAAATCCCAATTGCTATCAGAAATCAGGACTACGCTCCTGATCCAATGACAAATAAAGCCACCTAGTGGTGATATCTTTGAAGAAAAATAATTTATTGAAGTTTTATGAGGGGCATAGCTCTGAAATAAATAATTTACAATTTAGTTCATTATATTGATATTCAATTAAATAAAAATGAAACAAAAACTAATATTTTCTATTTTATTTTCTGCTTTTACTTTTCTGGCAAATGCCTCACTGACAGTCACTTCGTTAAAAACTGAAGGGATGGAAAATCCGTTGGGAATTGATGCGCAACAACCGCGTTTCAGTTGGAAGACAGAAGCTACAACAGAGCAAAACGTTCTGCAAAAGGCTTATCAGATTATCGTTTCTTCATCTCCACAAAAACTGGAACAAAACGACGCCGATATCTGGAACAGTGGCAAAGTATCGTCAGCCGAACAGCTATGGATTCCTTTTGGCGGAAACGCACTGAAAAGCAACGGGCAATATTTCTGGAAAGTAAAAGTATGGACTAACAAAGGCGAAAGCAACTGGAGTCCGACTGCTTTGTGGAGCATGGGTTTAATGGAAGAAAACGACTGGAAAAATGCACAGTGGATTGGATTGGACAAAGCCATGCCCTGGGACGTTGAAGACTACAACAGTCGTTTGTCAGCACGTTACACCCGAAAAGATTTTACGCTCAACAAAGAAATCAAACGCGCGACGGTTCATATTTGCGGACTCGGACTGTACGAGTTGTTTTTCAATGGGAAACGGGTTGGCGATCAGGTGCTGGCTCCTGCTCCGACCGGTTTTGATAAAACGGTTTTGTACAACACCTACGATGTTACTTCGCTGCTTCACGAAGGAGAAAATGCTGTTGGGATAAAACTCGGCAACGGACTGTTCTACAATATGCGCCAGACTTACAAACCATGGAAAGTCCCCACTTACGGTTACCCCAAAGCAAGAATGATTCTTACCGTGGAATTTGCCGACGGAACAACACAGGACATTGTTACAAAAGACAACTGGAAACTAACTGCTGATGGTCCCATTCGCAGTAATAATGAATATAACGGCGAGGAATATGACGCGCGAAAAGAACTGACAGGCTGGTCAAAAGCAGGTTACGACGATTCGAAATGGGGAAATGCGCAACGTGTTCGGTTCCCCGGAGGTGAATTGCGCCCGCAAATGATGCCGGGCATGAAAGTAGTAGACCGAATCACACCGGTTTCAGTCACTCCGCTTAATGGAAAATTCATTCTGGATATTGGCCAAAACATTGCCGGTTGGTTGCGCGTAAAAGTTCACGGAAATGCCGGTGATTCCTTAGTTATGCGTTTTGCCGAAACGTTGCAACCCAATGGCGAACTCTATACCGAAAATCTGAGAAGCGCTAAAGCCACCGATGTTTATATTTTTAAAGGCGATAAAAATACAGAGGAATGGGCACCCGTTTTCGTTTATCACGGATTTCGTTATGTCGAAATCAGCGGGTTGAAATACACACCTTCAGCCGGTGATTTCAGCGCCGAAGTGGTAAGCGATCAAATGCAGCATTTGGGCTCACTCACCACCTCAAACGATGTTTTAAATCAGGTTTTGAAAAATGCCTGGTGGGGAATTCTCGACAATTACAAAGGCATGCCGGTGGATTGTCCGCAACGCGACGAACGTCAGCCATGGCTGGGCGACCGTGCCACAGGTTGCCGGGGCGAAAGTTTCCTGTTCGACAATAATCAGTTGTACAACAAATGGAGCAACGATATTCGTGATGCGCAACGCTACGATGGCTGTATTCCTGATGTGGCACCCGTTTATCTGACCTATTACACCGACAATGTAACCTGGCCGGCCACATTACCGTTTATGTGCGACATGATGTACACGCAGTTTGGTAATAAAAAGCCGATTGAAAATAATTATCAGGCAATAAAAAAATGGATGGCGCACATGGAAAAAAATTACATGACTGCCAATTATCTGATAACGAAAGACGAATACGGCGACTGGTGCATGCCTCCGGAAGATCTGAAAATGATTCATAGCGAAGATCCGAACCGAATTACAGACGGAACGCTTATTTCAACAGCCTATTATTATAAAATTCTGAATGTAATGACGCGTTTTGCAAACATTCAGGGCATTAAAACCGATGCAAAAGAATTTGAAACATTAGCGCAAAAAATCAAAAAAGGATTTAATGATAAATTCTTCCGAACCGACTCGCTTTTTTACGGAAATAATACTGCAACGGCCAACCTGTTGCCACTCGCTTTTGGCATGGTTCCAAAACAATATACCGATACGGTGGCAAGAAATGTTCTGTACAAATGCGTTCCGGCCAACACAAAATCGCAAATTGGCACCGGCGATCTGAACATAACATGCGGTGTTGTAGGTATCCAGTGGCTGATGCGTGAACTGACGAATATGGGACGCGGTGATGTAGCTTTCGCTCTGGCTTCCAATACCAAATATCCATCATGGGGTTATATGGCAGCCAATGGAGCCACAACCATTTGGGAACTGTGGAACGGCAATACCGCCAGTCCGAAAATGAATTCGGGAAATCACGTTATGCTGTTGGGCGATTTGCTTATATGGGCCTACGAAAATGTGGGTGGAATAAAATCGGACAGCAAAGAAGTTGCATTTAAACACATTGTTCTGAAACCTGATTTTTCCATTCCCGATCTTGAATATTCCAATGCATCTTACATTACTCCTTATGGAAAAGTAATAAGCAACTGGAAAAAAACGCTTATGGCTCTCCATTGGGAAGTGACTGTGCCGGTCAACACTAGAGCCGATGTATATTTACCGAATGGTAAAATCAAAAGAATCGGATCAGGTTCCTACGTTTTCGATATAAATATTCCACAACAAAAAAATGTTCTGGTAAACGAATTTTTGTATGAAAAAGCCGATTTCCCGCAATGCCATTCGGCTACTATTTGCGAAACAACTGCCGGCGATCTGGTATCCGCATTTTTTGGCGGAACACGCGAAGGAGCACCTGATGTTTGTATTTATGTGTGCAGAAAAGACAAGGGCAGCAACACATGGACAAAACCGGCTTTGGCTGCCGATGGGGTTTTGAGTGCAACCGTACGCAAAGCCTGCTACAATCCGGTGCTTTATCAGCAACCCGATGGCCCGCTGTTTTTATTTTACAAAATAGGAAAAAATGTGGCCGACTGGACCGGTTATCTGAAAATGAGCAAAGATGGTGGTCGTACATGGAGCCAGGCTTATCAACTTCCCGAAGGTTATCTTGGGCCGATCAAAAATAAAATTGTAGACGTGGATGGAAAAGCCATCGCACCTTCGAGTACAGAAACAGGTGGTTGGAAAGTACATTTCGAAATAGCCGAAGAGCGTGGCCGGAAAACCCATATCGTTGGGCCATTGGAAGCCGAAAAAGCAGTATTGACACAAGACATGGTAGATAATAAAAATAAAACCGAGGCGAAAGTGGATATTGAAGGCGGGGAAAACAGTAACGCTACCACCATTCAGGCAATTCAGCCAAGCATTCTGACACACAAAGACGGACGTTTGCAGATTCTGTGCCGCACCCGCAACGGACGAATTGCCACCGCGTGGAGTTCGGACAAAGGTGAAACATGGTCACCGCTTTCGCTTACAAATCTGCCAAACAACAACTCAGGAACGGATGCCGTAACACTAAAAGACGGACGACAGGTATTGGTTTACAATGCTGTGGCAACACCTCCCGGAGCAAAAAAAGGAGTTCGTACACCGTTGAATATTGCCATATCAAAAGATGGAGTGCACTGGAAAATGATAATGACTCTTGAAGATTCACCCGTTTCTCAATATTCATACCCAAGCATTATACAAAGTAAAGACGGAAACATCCACATTGTTTACACATGGAGAAGACAAAGGATAAAATACATGGAAATAAAATTGTAAAACAATTGATTTTTAAGTTACAAAAAGTTAAAAATAAGCTTTTAACCGATTAAAGGTATGACAAACTTTTTGTTGTTACGTCATGTTTTATGAATGTTGTTATTCTATTCAATCAACGATGTGAAATACAACAAGTAAAATTCCGCAATTCATTGTTAAACAATTAAATAATAAATTCATGAAAAAATTAACTACTTTCTTAATGGTTTTGTTCTTCCTTGCAGGAATAGGAACAAAAAGTTATGGACAAGCTGCTGGCGACTATGTGTTTACACAAGCTTCAGATACTTTATGGGCTACTACTGCCAACTGGAGTACTTCCGATGGCGCAGGAGGTTTAACTGTTGCAACCAGAACTCCGGGTGCAACTGATAATGTATGGATTCCGGCAGACAAAAGAATGAGTATTATTTCTGCAACGTCAAGCGGAACAGGTTCATTCGTTGCCGGCTCTACAACTGTAACTTTGGCAACTGCCCCTACAGTCGATATTGTTGGGCTGGCAATAAGAAATAAAGTTCAGAATGGTGCAAATTATGGTTTTGCTGCCGGTACTTATGTTACAGCGGTAAGCGGTTCAACAGTAACAATATCACAACCGACAACATCTGCTGGTTCGAGTATTGCATTAGAGTTTTATCCTTCATGTAAGAATCTAACTGTAAATGGAAGTTTTATAGCATCTGCTCAATTAGTTGTTTTTGGTGATATTACTGTAAACACAGGTGGTATTTTCACACAGGCTTCAGATTTATATTGTGCAAATATTAATAACTACGGTACTTTTAAGGCAACTACTAATTTTGGAAGTGCGAAAAACTTGTATTTTGGATATGTCGGAGCCGCACCGGGAGCAGGTGATTATACCATAATAAACGATGGAACTTTCGGAGATTCAAAAACAATTGTGCCTGCTGGTACAGGAAGTGGAATCAGAGTAATATATAGTAACCAGGCGAACAGTGTAACTGTTAAGCCTTCAACTCCTACTACAACAGGCTATGCATTCAACATTGCACAATTATTACCTACAGGGTATATAAAAACAACGGCTAATACTAATCTATACATTAAAGAGAGTATGTCATTATTACTCCGTAATGGTATAGGATTTTCAATTCAGAATAACGATACTTGCCCGGGTACTATCCGTACCTGTACAATTGATCCCGGAGTAACTGTATACTTAGGATACAGATTCCATTCGAATGGAAATGTAACCACAAACGATCAGGGAAGTTTTGTTTATAATCTGTATGGAACATTAGACATGGGAACCTATGCTTCTGCCAGCAATAATACTAATCCATCTGCTTCTAATGTTACTGACTTTGGTTTGTGTATGTCAACAACAGCCGGAAATGCAGGAAAAATCACTTTCAATGTAGGTGATGGAACTCAGGCTAATGCAGGAACATTGATTTTAGGAAGTAACGTAAAATTAATCAAACAGGCTACACAGACTATTGAAATTAATCTGAAAGACTATTCAACAGTTGTTGTCGCAGGTAACTACGGAACCGCTATGAATTATCAGTTCCAAAATGATAATGCCCCTGCACCATTTTTATTCCCTAAAAACTATTACAATCTTACTGTTAACGGAGCAGGCGTAATGCTACCGGTTGCACCTGTTGTAGCAGGCACAAAAACATATACAAGCGGTGCTTACGGAACAGCAAACTGGGTGGCTGCAACAACAGCTACACAAGGTTCTATCCTTTATACCGGTGCAAATTATTACTATGTACCTGTTGTAAAAACAACCAGTACATATTCAAACGGTACTAACCCGATTACTTTAGCCGGTGATACAGTACTTCAGTATATTAAAGTCGGACAAAGTGCTGCAGGATCAAGTCTTACAGCAACAGTAAGCGACATTACAGGAAATAGTGTAACACTTTCAGCTGCACCAACTCCTAATTCAACTCAGACAAACACTTATGTTACATTCACAGGTAAATCCGATGCTACTACTGCTCCAACAGGAACAAGTTCAAATGTATACCAACCTGTAGTTGATGGTACTCAATGCCTTATTTATTTAGGTGGAGCTGATTTTGCCACTGCAGCAGGATATGTTGTCAATGGTGTAAATACTCCTGATGCAAGTAATGTACTGGTATATTCAAACGAAAGAAATAAACTTACCATTTCTAATTCGACAGAAGGTGATATTGCCAATGTTTATTCTATTAACGGAATTAAAGTTGCTTCGGCTCAACTGACAGGTAATATGACTACAATAAGCATTCCTACAGGAATTTATCTTGTCAAGATCAATGCTTCTGTATCAAAAGTTGTTGTAAGATAAATTAAAGTTCAAATATAAAAAAAGGGATATGATACTAAATCATATCCCTTTTTTATGTCTTTACAGGTTCACTTCTAATTTTTTTATTTGAAGTATGAATTCAATTTTTTATCTAATCAGAACTTTCGTGTAATGCTTTTTATAAATTCAACTTTTCGAAAACGAAGTGTACTCCAGTCTTCGTCAATTGAAATCTGGCGAACCGGAAGCATATTGTAAGGACTTAATATTTCTCCACTGGTGTCCCTGTTAAAGTCGCATTTGTATTTCTTTGAAGTTCCTTTGGGGTAAGATATCCAAACAACTGCATCTCCTTTTAGTAAAGGCACGAAAACCTGAGACATTTTTTCTAATTCGGCTTTTGCAGTAACAAAAACAATTACAAACTCAGGTTTGTCCGTAGAAGAAATTTCTTTCTTAACGAGAATATCTTTTGGGAGCAATTTCAGATAATTATCGAACACTTCAGGGGCATTCATGACATAAATAGTCATGCCTTCTTTATAATTCAATTTTACAAGTAAATTTTCCATTATATTCCTTTATTTATTTTTTAAATTATAAACGAACCTGTTGATAAAATGTTTTATTTATTAAACTTTTCGAAAGAAAACATTCAACGGTTTTAACCTATTGAAGGAGTTTTGAATCAAATTATTAAATAGTAATGAGGGTGTCTAAAAGAAAAAAGAACGCAAATTACGCAAGTAAACGCAAATTAGCACAAGATATAATTCATTTATATACAGATGATTATAAAAATGCTATTTGCATGAATTTGTGCTATTTGTGTCGCGATTCTTCGGGATTGTGTTTTAAAAAATACTTATTGTACACCCTCATGTTATCAATGGAGAAAACCAGCAACAAAAAAACTCCCGACCGGAACAACGTCCGACCGGGAGCTTATCAAATCAAACTATTAAATCATTTCTTTTTAGCTTCGTCACGGGCTTTAATTCGTGCGTACCACGCTTCTCTCTCCTTAACCAGATCATAGCCTCTAGCCGAAAGATAATTGTTGATACGGCCTTTGTACTTTCCGAATGCCTCGTGTTTTTTATTCGCACTTTCAGCATCTATTGCAAATTCGCGGGCTTCTTTAAGCCATGCCAGAATCTGCGCTTTTTCATCTTCTTTCAGTGTGGGAATCATATCCAGAGTAGCATCGTAGGTCACTTTAACCACATCGAAAGTTATACCATCTTTTATGGCTTCAATTTGTGAATCATTCAGGTATAACGAAAGACTTGCGGGAAAAGCAAAATGTGAACGATAAAGTGCCGATTCCTTTTTGTTTTGTGCGGCAGTTACTGCTGCATTTTTAGCATCTCCTGTCAGCGTTCTTTTTATTACGGCCACATTACTGTCGCGTTCGGCATAAATATCATTCAGTTCAAAATACCGATTTGCCACAATATTTGTCACATTCTTAATTACGTCATCATTTTTCAAATCCAGTTTGTCAACTATCTTCTTTGAACGTGCGACAATCGTTTCCACATATTTAGTGTCACGATGAATGGAGTCCAATTCAGCTGCCTGCACAATAAAGGTAAATAGCAAAAGAACAAGAACCCCCAACCCCCTGAAGGGGGTTTTTAAGTTAGTTTTGTTTTTGAATATTGTTTTT
>MTLE01001279.1_pt1 | contig 35108 bp, 43 predicted proteins | sample 1982461 | NCBI WGS metagenome assembly MTLE01 (sample SAMN05712605, study PRJNA340218) | biofilm metagenome | isolation source: sample SPL anode biofilm adapted to -200 mV | place: USA | collected 2012-02-03
TCAAGCCCGACAGACTCCTAGGGCCATTCGGGATAGTCCCGATTTTTTGTGTTATCAACATCGCAGCCCCCCACTCCGGTGCTCCTCACCACTTCGTTAAACACCTCTCCCCGCGATGCCATCAGAATCTCAAGGGCTCGGACCAGTTCGACCTCGACTGCGCCGCCCTTTTCCCCCTGACCCACCAATGATCCACAAAGATTAGCGGCACCGACGGGCGCAGGAGTCATACTCGCCATCATTTTGATAGCCCCATCTTCTCCGTTCGCTAGATCTCGAATAACAGGAGGACTGAACATGCCTACTCCGGGAATGACCCGAAGAGGCATTGCCAAGGCTATCCTGGATACATGCATCTATGCAATAACGAACGTGCAGCCCTAGAGCTATTGCGTATATCAGGTATATTGCGATCCTGGTGGCAGCAGTCGTATCTATGACCACGATTAACGGAGATATTCATGCAAATGAAGAAGTATGTCTTTGTCGTACTAACAACGCTCGCTCTACCAGTGTTTGCAATCGCTGCGGATGAGGCTAAGGGGCCCCTTACCCTGGCTCGCGTGATCGAGCTTGCAGCGGATAATGCGCCGGAAGTACGACTGTCAACCACCCGCATTGCCGAAGGTGAAGCAAGACTTGCCGGCGCACAGGTACGAACACTGGAAAATCCAAAACTGGACTTGGCAACAGGTCCACGAAACGGAACAGAGAGCAGTGTTGATGTCGAGGCGGGGTTTGAAATCCCCTTTGAACTGGGAAGCAGACGAAGCAAGCGGATAGCTGTAGCCCAGGCTGGCATCCAGCGTGAGAAGTACGCAACCGGTGATGTCCGGCGCCAGTCGGTGGCTGCAGCAGTCGGCGCCTTCTACCGGGTTCTCCAGGCAGAGGAACGGCTGCGGTTCGCCACAGATCGCAAAACAATGGCTGAGGAATTTTTCCGTATTGCAAAGGAACGGCTCCTGGTTGGTGACGCGGCTAAATTCGAAGTTAATCTCGCCCAGACCGAGGTCTCCCGGGCAGAGAGCGATATCTCCGCTGCACGGGGACGTATTGCACAGGTAAGGACAATGCTGGCAAAAACCCTTGGGCTTTCTTCAGGAGCCGACATCCAGATTGTCGGCGATCTCAAAGAGCGCAGCCTGTTTGACACCATCCGCTCTGCCCAAACAGCCAGGGAGCGTGACGATCTCCAGGCGGCACGGGCCGAGGTCGAGGCATCCCTGGCCGCAATCTCCCTGGCCGAAGCGGAACGGCTGCCCGATCTTGCTTTCCGTGTAAGCTACAAACGTGAGGGGAATGACAATATTGCCCTCGCTGGCATCACCGTCAGTCTTCCTTTCCTGAATCCACGCCCTGGTCCAATTCAGGAAGCCCGTGTGCAGAATCAGCGGGCGCAAATTGCTGCCGAAGTCCGACAGGCTGCCATCTCCGCCGAGATAGAGGGAGCACGCAACACCTATGACGCAGCAGTCGAGGCAGTCCGTCGGATAGAAACGGATGGACTTGTCCTGCAGCAAGAAAACGAATCCTTGGCCGGTGAAAGCTACCGGGCCGGAAAAATCAACCTCTCAACCCTGCTGCAGGTCCGGCGCGACGCGCTGGAAACTCGGCGGGAATACCTGGAGCGCCTGCTTGAAGCTGCCGATGCCGGTGTTGAGCTAGCCTCGGCTAACGGAAGATGGTCAACAAACTAACCCACACCACAAGCCCGCTAAACGGGATAAGTGCGTTCACGAAATTATATTCTGCAAAAACCGCAGAAATAATTTCTAACTTACTAAAAAGGAGAAACATCATGAAACGTTCAATCCTGCTGTCACTTGCCCTGCTCGTATCCCTCTCTGTTCCCGCTTTCGCTGCCGAGTCCGCCAAGGATGCCCATGGAGCCAAGGGTGCCAAACCCGGGTCCTATGAAGACTGGTGCGGTGAGCACGGAGTGCCGGAGTCGCTGGACACCCGTTGCGACAAGTCTCTTATCCCGGCCTTCAAAGCTACCGGGGACTGGGACGAGAAGCACGGCCTGCCCAAGTCCCAGTGCAAGAAGTGCAACCCTAAACTGAAGATCGTTCGCCCGCCCAAAGGGAGCAAGTGATATGCGCCGTCTTCTGATCCTGGTAACTCTCATTCCTCTTGCCGTGGCCTCCGGCTGCGGCAAGAAGGAAGCTGCCAAAGCGCCGGAGGCGGCCAAGCAGGCTGCTGCTGAGCCAAAGAAGGAAGCTGAAGCTGGCCTCTGCAAGGAGCACGGGGTGCTCGAAGCCCTCTGCACCAAATGCAACCCGAAGCTTGCTCCAATCTTCCAAGCCAAGGGAGACTGGTGCGCCGAACACGGTTTCCCCGAATCCGTCTGTCCGATCTGTCACCCGGAACGGGGTGGCAAGCCAGCTATGGACGTTGCCGGTGACGACGCCCCACCCGACGGAACCAAGGTGATCCTCAAGGGAAATGACATTGCACGATTGGCCGGGATCGAGACCACCAAGGCGATAGCCGGTCGGGGTACCGCTGAAATCATTGCTCCTGTCATCATCAACTACGACGCCTCCAGGGTTGCCCAGGTAACTGCCCGTGCTCCGGGTGTCGTCAAACGCGTATCGGCGGACATCGGCTCCTGGGTGTCAGCGGGTGCTCCGCTGGCCGTTATTGAAAGTTCTGCTGTAAGCGGTGACCAGTCGCGCCTTACCGCGGCACGTTCACGGGTACAGACTGCAGAAGCGAGCTACCGACGCGAAGCGGAACTGGAGAAAAAAGGGATTTCGGCCAAGAAGGAAGTCCAGGCGGCACAGCAATCAGTCCGCGAAGCAACAGCCGAACTGGAGTCGCTGCAGGCGTCTCTGCGCGGGGTGGGTGCCGATAACGGCAGTGGCGGGCGATATACGGTGAAGGCCCCTGTTTCCGGAGTTATTACCCAGCGCACCGTCTCACTGGATCGCTATGTGGATTCCCAGACTCCGCTCTTCGAGATCGTGGACACCTCATCCATGTGGGCGGAGGTTGCCCTGCCCGAGGCGGAACTGGGCACCGTGAAGGCTGGAACAAGCGTTGTTGTCACCATGGATGGACTGTCCGGACGCGAGTTTCGCGGCAGCATTTCCCATATCGCTCCCGTGATCGATCCTCAGACCCGAACCGCCAAGGCACGGGTCAAACTCGCCAATCCGGGCGGGCTGCTGCGGGCCAACATGTATGGTCAGGCCCGCATCTCGGTCGGCGGTTCCCGTTCGTCGTCCGCCGTGCCGCGAGGCGCCATCCAGCGGGCTAAATCAGTAAAACTCGCCTTCGTCCGCCTGGCCTCTAACGAATTTGAGGCCAGGCGGGTGCAGGTGGCGTCAAACCATGGCAGCGGTGACTTGGTGGAGATTGCCTCCGGTGTCGAAGTCGGCGAAGAAATTGTAGTCGCCGGCAGCTTCCTGCTCAAGACGGAAACGCTCAAGGACTCCATCGGCGCGGGCTGCTGTGAAGTGGACACTAAATAGCAATCAGACAGGGAGATACAATGCTGAATAAAGTAATTAACTGGTCCCTTAACCACCGCCTGGTGGTCATCGTGGCCTGGTCCGTGGTTGCCGTTCTCGGCATTTTAGCGTTTCTGCGGCTGCCCCTGGATGCATTCCCGGATACGACCCCTGTTCAGGTTCAGGTGAATACGGTGGCTCCGGCCCTTTCGCCGCTGGAGATCGAGCGTCAGGTCTCGGCACCGCTGGAGCAGGCGATATCCGGACTGCCGAAACTCAAGGAAGTGCGTTCTACCTCCCGCTTCGGCATGTCCCAGGTAACGGTGATCTTCGAGGATGGGACCAATATCTATCTCTCCCGTCAGGTGGTCATGGAGCGGGTCCAAGGGGTTGCGCTTCCTGCCGGTATCGAAAAGCCGCAACTCGGCCCGGTGGCTACGGGACTGGGCGAGGTCTTCCACTATCTACTGACCGCCAAGGACAAGTCACTGGCCGAACTTCGCACGTTGCACGACTGGGTGGTTAAACCCCAGATGCGCTCGGTGCCCGGTGTGGCTGAGGTGAATACCTGGGGCGGTGACGAGCGCCGCTTCGAGATCGTCGTTGATCCGGAGAATTTGGCCAAACGCGGCCTGACCATGGATCGGTTGATCGAGGCGGTGGAGCGGAACAACGCCAACGTGGGTGGCGGCACCATCGACCAGGCGGGCGAATCAAGTCTGGTGCAGGGTGTCGCCATTGTCACAACACATCAGGATATTGAAGATATCGTTATCACAGCCAAGGAAGGGGTTCCCGTGCGGGTGGCGGATGTGGCCCGGGTGGTGGAGGGACGCGAAATCCGCCGTGGCGCGGTGACGGCCGACGGCAAGGGCGAGGCAGTTCTCGGACTCGGATTTATGCTCATGGGTGAGAACAGCCACGATGTCACGACCCGGCTCAAGGCCCGTTTGGAAGAAGTCAAGAAGACTCTGCCCAAGGGTGTTGAAGTCGCCGTTGCCTATGAACGGACCTCGCTGGTGGACAAGGTCCTCCATACCGTGGAGAAGAACCTCTTCGAGGGGGCAATCCTGGTTATCGCCGTTATCTTCGTCTTTCTGGGCAACCTACGCGCCGGACTGATCGTTGCGCTTGCCATTCCTCTTTCCATGCTGTTCGCCTTCGACCTGATGCTTCGCTTCGGCATTGCCGGGAGTCTGATGAGTCTCGGGGCCATCGACTTCGGCCTGATCGTGGACAGCTCGGTCATCATGATCGAAAACGCGGAACGCCGTCTCGCTGAAGACAAGAGTGACCGGAGCATCATTGACGTAGTGCGAGAAGCGGCCATTGAGGTCAGAAAACCGACCATGTTCGGCGAGCTGATCATCATGATCGTCTACCTGCCGATCCTGGCCCTTGAGGGTGTAGAAGGAAAGCTTTTCCGCCCCATGGCGCTGACCGTTATCTTTGCTCTGCTGGGCTCCATGGCCATGTCGCTAACACTCATGCCGGTGCTGGCCAGCTTCAGCCTCAAGCGCAAAAAAGAACATAAGGAACCCTGGCTCGTCCGCAGGCTCAAGGAGATCTATCGCCCTGTCCTAGGCTTTGCCCTGCGCCGGCGCACAGCCGTGCTTGCCATTGCCGTAGGCTGTCTCTGTATTGCCGGGATTCTCGCGACCCGGCTCGGCTCGGAATTCGTACCACGCCTGATGGAAGGCTCCATCGTCATCAACACCGTTCGCCTTGCCAGTGTGTCACTGGACGAGTCGGTGCGCTATGGCAGCCACCTTGAGCGGACCCTGCTGGAAAAGTTTCCCAACGAAATTGAACGGATCTGGACCCGGACCGGGAGCGCCGAAATCGCCACCGACCCTATGGGTGTGGAGCTCTCCGATATCTTTCTGACCTTGAAGCCTCGGGATAAGTGGAAGCGTGCCCGCACCCAGGGTGAACTGGTGATGGTCATGGAGAAGGAACTGAAAAACATGCCGGGGATGAGAATGGTCTTCACCCAACCGATTGAGATGAGGGTCAACGAGATGATTGCCGGCATCCGCTCCGATGTGGGGATCAAGATCTTCGGAGATGACTTTGAAATCATGAAGGCCAAGGCCAAGGAAATCGAAAAGGTCGTCAAGAAAGTATCAGGCGCCGCCGACGTGAGTGTCGAGCAGGTGACCGGCCAACCGCTGGTGCAGGTGGAGGTGGATCGCAACGCTACCGCCCGCTACGGTATTCCCGCCAGGGAGGTGCTGGAAGTCATTGAAGCTCTTGGTGGCCGAGATGTTGGCATGCTCCAGGAAGGAGACCGTCGCTTCCCGATTGCGGTGCGGATTGCCGACAAGTATCGGGCGGAGACGGAGGATCTTGGCCGGATCCTGGTGACTGCGGGGAGTGGAGAGCGCATCCCGCTGTCGCTGCTCACTAAAATCAAATCGTCCGAAGGGCCATCGACCATCAATCGTGAGTGGGGCAAGCGAAGGGTCGTAGTCCAGGCAAACGTGCGTGGCCGTGACGTGGGAAGCTTCGTGGCCGAAGTCCAGAAGTCAATTGAGCGTGAGGTCAAACTCCCCAGCGGCTATTACGTCCGTTACGGCGGACAGTTCGAGAACCTGCAACGTGCCCAGCAGCGGCTGATGATCGTCGTCCCGGTAGCTCTGGCCCTCATCTTTACCCTGTTGTATTTCACCTACGGGCGGGTTCTTGATGCGGCCCGGGTTTTCACCGGGGTCCCCTTCGCCGCAGTCGGCGGTATCGTTGCCCTGTGGCTGCGGGGTATCCCCTTCAGTATCTCTGCCGGGGTCGGTTTCGTGGCCCTTTCTGGTGTTGCCGTCCTCGGAGACATGGTACTAGTTTCCGCAGTACGGGACCTGCTGGCTAAGGGAACGCCGCTGATCGACGCGATCAAACAGGCCGCCGAGCAACGGCTGCGCCCGGTGCTGATGACGGCGCTGGTCGCCAGTTTCGGCTTCATCCCCATGGCGCTGAACACCGGCATTGGCGCCGAAGTACAAAGGCCACTGGCCACTGTAGTGATCGGTGGAGTTGTCTCATCGACGCTGCTTACTCTGCTGGTACTGCCCGTGCTGTACGCAGTATTCGGCAGGGCAAAGGCCCCGGATGAAGGGGAAGAGTGAAGACCACCAATAAAGGATATGTTTTTCGGAAATGTATTCTCGAACTATGGTGCATTCCATAAAATGGAGAATTATCATGAAGAAAAGAGTTATGTGGGCATTAGTTATGGCAATGGCAGTTACTAGCGGTTGTGTAAATAGTACGGAGTTAATAAAAGCAAACAGCATCAGCACACGGAACGACGTTTTTCAAGAATTGACGGATAAAGGATCGATTCCGCAAGGTTATGCGGACTTGAAAATAGCCTTTTCAATAAAAACCCACAATCCCGGCATCTATTCCGCAAAAGACATCCACGGGACACCTGATTACAAGCTGCTGTTGAATATTGACGGACAAGTGCTACAGCTACAGGGTAGTTTACGTAAGGAGAATAGTGATACAATGGTGCGCCGGGACACAGAGGCCGGAGAGGGGATATCCATTGTTTCTGGAATCCGAATGTTGCCGTGGTTGAACTGGGATGTCGCATTCAACGCCACCTCGAAGATGATAACAGCTACAGCCGGTGGCCCAATCAGGGCCACTGCCGCCAGTTTGATCCCGATGGATATGACTATTTCTATGGGATGAAAGCGATTGCCGGTGGTGACGTCAATATCGAGGTCTGTGTGATGCATTCGGTGGAGGCGCCAGAGAATTGGCAAAAAATGGAAGAGCACATGCTGAAGATAAATGACAAAGTCGAGGGCCACGACAGCCAGGGCAACCTTGATCCAATTCGGCAGTATGACGATATTCAGGACGCCCCAACCGCGCTCCTGGGCCAAGAGTGCCCAGCCGACCGGAAGAACCGGTAGCAGGAAACGGATCACAGCGGTATCGATTACCACCAGAGAAAGGTTAGTAAACCAGCGCTTCCCCTTGCTGTCGGTTAACGTGCGACGTGGAGCAATGAACTCCCAGACAGCTACAATCGTTAGAACACCTAAGAAAAAGGCAAGGCGGATAGTTTGTTCTCCGGCCATGTTATTTCTTCCCCCACAGCGGGTCATCAGCGAATTGCTTAAAGATCCTCTCTTCAGGACTCTGTTCGTAGAACTCATTCTCAGCAAATGAGAAGCGGTAATCCGAAACATAGTCCAGAAGAAACTTGTAGGCCTCGTTTATTTTCCGAATTGTCCCCGGCTCACTCGTAGAGCTTGTATCCGGATGATATAGCTTAACTAACTCGCGATGTTTGGTCTTGATCTGTTTGAGTGTAGCCCGCTCTCCCAAGCCAAGAATTCGTATGGCTTCCTGTAGGTCGGTGTAGGTCATAGCAAAATCTCAGTGGGTCCAGTCGATGATCTTCATATCTGCCCCAAGTCTTTTCTCTACCGCTCCTTTGATGGCCGCAAAGTGCGGACAGGGATATCCAATTGGATTGCCGTTTTTCATGCAGGAAGCAAACACTATGGCCTCTGCACCACGGTCAACCATCATCTTGGCCCTGGTGACGGCTTTCTTGCCCGAACATCCACCGCACGAAAGAAATCCGATAATCTCCACCGGTCCGGACTCCTCAAAAGCCATTGTCCCTTCTCTGGCAACCTTGAAATCGGTGCTGCCGGGGCACATATCCTCAGTCAACTGACAACGGATGATTCCTACCTTCATTTGTATCTCACTCCTTCTGTTTTGTGTGCCCGTATAACCACGAACCCGCCGTTGCCATAGCCTTCCTTGACGGACAGGTCCGTTGTTTCTTCTGGAAACAGGGTCTGACGGTATGCGAAGTTGGAAAAGCCAGTTTTGTTGAGTAACACCACAAGTTCGCTCACCGAATAAAAGTTAGCGTCGCGGTAGAACTTGCTCTGTTCCTTTTTCTGGCTGTACTGCCGTCCCAAATCACTCTCCCGGTCGATGAATCCTATGACAAAAATACCATTAGGCTTAAGGATGCGGCAGGCTTCCCTGAATGCCAAGGCTACATCGTCAAGGAAGCAGACAACCGTCACCATGACGGCGAAATCAAAACTGCCATCGGCAAACGGCAACTCTTCCGCGACATTTTCCAGAACCTTGATTCCTCGCTGTCGTGCCAGTTCGGCCATCCGGGGCGCTGGCTCTACACCGATAGGAATGCCAAGCGTAACCGCAAAACGTCCGGTCCCGACTCCGATTTCTACCCCGCTGCCACTGGCAGGAATGAAGCTTCGCACAGCCTCCAACTCTGCCAGGTAGAAGTCTGGATGCTTCTTGAACCAGGTGTCGTAATCGTTTGGCTGCTCATCGAAAGCTGCTGTCTTTGTCATTGTGTTTCTCGGTTGCCTCACGGGCAGCAAGGAGATCATCAGGTAAAAGACTTCCTGAAGAGCAATCCATAGTGGTACGGCGGCAGGTCGTAGCGGTTCCGCTCGTTAAAACGGAATCCGGCTTCTCTTCCCCACTCTATGCACTGCTCCGGTCGGGGACGGATCTCCATGGCCGGACCGCGCGGCGTCGTGGGGTCGTAATTCCAGTGAATGACGGCCAGCATACCGTTTGGCTTAAGAACGCGGAGGGCCTCTTTCATCAAGGCTACCGGCTCTTCGTGATGCAGGATGTTGAAGAGCAAGGCTGCGTCCATCGAGTTGTCGGCCAGGCCGGTTCCCTCGGCCACAAAATCGCGCACCTCTGCCTGCACATTGGCAATGCCGGCTTCACTGCATTTTTGCCGGACTACCTCCACCATCTCTTGTTCAATGTCCAGAGCATGAACGGTTCCCGAAGAAATTCCGGCGGCGGCAAGGGTAAAGGTTCCATAGCCACAGCCGAATTCCACCAGATCCTGTACTCTCCGGTCGAGGCCTAATACTTCCAGAACCTTGGCCGGATCGAAAAAACCGGTCCACATCTCTTCATCGGGCATGCCGCTGTCACGGACTTTCATACTTTTCCCCTGTAGTCATTTCCTGCTCGATATATTCCTGCATTCTGCCTGCCGATGTGGCGACATCCAAGGAAACCAATACGTCGTTGAGAAAGACAGATGTTGCCCCTCTCAATACGTAGTTGGCAGCTTCCGGGGAGTCAATCAGGTGTATAGTTACATCAATCTTGTCACCAAACTGTGTCTTCATTTTATTGGCTACACCTGTAGCCATGGCACAACTTGTTCAACCCTTACTTCCGGTGTGAAATACAACCATTTTCAACATGGAAACCTCCTGTTCATGGGGCTAAAAGGTAACTACCCGGTCAGATTCCTTGACTAGGGTGTACATCACCTGCATGGTTGATGACGGACAGATTTCAGAACCTTGTGCGTCGCGAGACTTGAGACAAGTACCGCACGCCTGGATATTTCCACCAGCTTTAACGAGGCTCTCTGCCTGGCCACGAATATCGAAGCGGTCATCGCTTAGCTTTTCCAGCTCAACGCCTTCAGCTGTCAGGAATACGGAGACGGCATCTCCTTCCTTTAAGGCGAAATTGGCAAATCTCATCGCCGTGAATACTTGTTCAGGATTGTTCTGAGTAATGATGACTGCGAGTTTCATGTTAAACCTCCTTGATATTGATCAGTGCGGAGAGAGCCATGGTACAGACTTTCAATGCGGTTTCATGGCCATCGTCGCCACCTTTTTCAAAATCGTCTTCACGGGTGGCCATGGAGTTTGTGATGTGAGCAAAGCAGATGACTGGTTTATTGAGGGCTGCCCCCATCGCCAACAAGGCAGCGGCTTCCATTTCCACGGAAATGATGCCTTCATCTCGTCGCGCCGAAATAAGTTTATGGGTCTCGCGGAACGGGGCATCAGTTGTCCATGACTTGCCGCATTCATACTTGATGCCAGCATCGGTAAGAATTGTGGTCACTACTTGCAGCAATGCTGGAGATGCCTGCGCATAGCGTTCTGCAGGCAAATAATGATAGCTTGTACCTTCATCTCGTAATGCTTGTTCGATCAGCAAAAACAATGGAGTCTGGTATTGCTCGGCAATGAGTCCGGCAGAGGAAATAGTTACCAGTGCCTTACATCCCAAGGCAAAGAGTTCTTCAGCGACAAGAACCGCAAATGATGCCCCGACAGTCCCACCAATAATGCCGTATTCTGTTTCGTTAACTGACCAGCGGTATAATCGAGTATGAAAACAGGGCCATGCGAGTTCCTGCTTCGCTTTACCGTTTGCCACCAGGTAGTCCACCAGTTCACCGTCAAAGTCCAACAGGCACCCATCCGGAACCACAACGAGAGGCAAGCTCTTTTGTATTCTGGCAGACTCAAGCATGTTGCCGGGGAGAAATACCGGCTCGTCAGCATGATTGTGTTCAAAGAGAGGAGAGATATCTTTACCGGACACAGCAGCTACCCCCTGTTGTGTTTTTTTCACGGTTCAGGTCATCCTTGGATTTCCGAATGGCCGGCTCATCTTCGGCAAGCAGCTCGATAACAGCTGAAGCCAACTTGGGTCGACTGACATAATAACAACGCTGGGAACCATCTTGGGCAAAGTCCACCAGACGAGCATTCCGCAGCACAGTCAAATGCTGAGATATGTTTGCCTGAGACACCGGCAGGATTTCCTGGATGTCGGTTACACACTTGGTGCCCTTGAGCAATTCCACGATAATCTGCAATCGGGTCGGATGCGCAAGGGCTTTGAGTAAATCGGCATTTACTTGTAAGGTGTCAGCGTTCATAGCCCCCCCTGGTCATATTCGAATATCCTTATATCAACAAATATCCCCAAAAGCAATCAGGACGAATAGAAAACTCAATTCCTAAAATCTGTTCAATGCAGCTCCTCATGATTCCCCATGTCTCATCGACAACTTCAACATTGAAATACTATTGACATCATCTATCAACATTGCTAACTATCTAATATATTATAGACTCTTTCATAGAAAGAGACTCCGCAAGCCATTGAGCTTCCGGACAAACTTCTTCGGAAAGCCCGAGGAAGAATCGCCCCGGCAGGGATGTGACCACCGAAAAGATCAGGCCGCAGATGCCCCCTTTTCGGATGATGTTCGGAACAGGCTTTTATGCCTTCCGAATAGTCGCTTGGGTAAAGCGACTTAAACACAAGTTACGGGTACGTCCATTTTAGGACACTGCCTATCGAAACAACTATTGATGAAGATAATGACCCGTTCCGGCATAGCTGGAGTGGGTTTTTTGTTGCTCAGCATCCGCGACAAGCCTTGTAAGCGACGGATACTTCACCACATCCCGACCGGGAGACACTTTGCTCTCTCCCCCAGGGACAGATCATTGTCTCTTTGCTTCGGGAAAACCAACAAGGAGGCAGTATGGCAAGTTTGAACCGTGTGGAACTCATCGGCAACCTGGGTCGTGATCCTGAAATCAGGTACACACCAGGAGGCACCGCTGTCGCAAGTTTTTCACTCGCGACCAGTGAGAAGGTAAAGAACAAAAGTGGCGAATGGGAGACCCGCACCGAGTGGCACAACATCGTCCTCTATGCACGACTCGCAGAAGTAGCTGGCGAGTACCTGTCGAAAGGAAAGAGTGTCTACCTTGACGGCAAACTCAAGACCCGTAAATGGCAAGATCGGGACGGTAAGGATCGGTACACGACCGAGATCATCGGCGACAAGCTTCTCATGCTGGGCGGCAAAACTGACAGCATTCCCGACGGGAGTGATGAACAGCCAACAAGCGACCAGGCACACGATGAGATTCCGCCGGATGACAACGATCCGTTCTAGGTAACCAACAATCACAGCGCAACAGTCCTACGGGGAGACATTTCCACATCCCCAAAGGGATTGGTCTGTCTTCCCTTCCGGACACAACCCACAGAAAAGGAGACAGACAGATGAACGCACCAGCTCAAATCATTCCCATCAGTCCCACCGCATCATCCTTCACTCACCACGCCGTCAACATCAGTGAACTGAAGGCCCAGGTAAACCTGATCCAGTACGTCATGCGTGACGTCATGAAATCAGGCGAGCACTACGGCACCATTCCCGGCTGCGGAGACAAAGCAGTTCTTCTCAAACCGGGCGCCGAAAAGCTCATGCTGACCTTCAGACTGGCAAACGACGTGGAGGTGGAAACCATCGACCTGCATCTCGGCCATCGGGAGTATCGCATCAAGGTGACGCTCTACTCACCGGCAGGCCAGCGCCTCGGTACCGGTGTCGGTTCCTGTTCGACTATGGAAAGCAAGTACCGTTTCCGCGTCGGGCCCGTGGAACTGACGAACAAGCCCGTGCCAAAGGAATATTGGGATCTTCGCAAGGAGAACCCGGCAAAGGCGCAGGAGATCATCGGTGGACGCGGCTTCAGCGCGAAAAAGGATGAAAGTGGCAACTGGAAGATCGCCAGGCAGGGAGAGAAAGTCGAACATGACAATCCTGCCGATTTCTACAACACCTGCCTGAAGATGGCCAAAAAGCGCGGCTTGGTGGATGCAGTACTCACCTCGACCGCTGCATCGGACATCTTCACCCAGGACATCGAGGAAGATCCCGACTTGTACGGGCAAACCGAGGAAACCGGAAAACAGAGTGCCGGCCCTGCCAGTACCGCATCCGGAACTTCGCAGACTACCCGAACGGACAGTGCCCCATCATCTCACGAAGCCGAACCTGTTTCGACTTCGGAGATCATCGGATATCTGACAGCCAAGGGAATCAGGATGGAACTCTCCGCGGATGAATCGGAGATCTCCGCCTTCCCTGACTACAACGACACCTCAGCCCGCCAATGGCTGAAAGACCATGGCTTCAAATGGGACGGCAAGGGCAAATGCTGGCAGTACCGGTAATACCTGAAGTTCCGGATTGAACATCACTCACAACTCACCTCAGCAGGGAGACAACGACTTTCTCCCTACCGGGGGTGTCTTGTCTCCTCTGCCGGGTACAACCCCACAGACAAGGAGACAAGAAAATGACTACCCACATCATCAAGCACGTAACCATAAAAGGCTGTCAGGTACCGGTCTATGCACCTGTAACGGAGTGCCGGATCAATATCAATGTCACCAGGATCATTGCCGGCGTCATTTTCGGTTCCCTGCTTACCGCAGTCGGGACCCTGCCGTTTCTGATCTGAAAGGAGACAGCCATGAGCAAACTCGCCGCATTTCTGGGCCGCGCTATTCCGACCCACCAACAGAAACAATCATCGCATCTTGGTGACCGAACGGGATATGTCGGAGCTTCCGATATTGCCGGCTGCCCGCGTAAAGCGGCTCTCGGCAAACAAAACCCGACCGATCATGACATCAAGACGCTCCTTCGTTTTTCCCGTGGTCACGCCGCGCAAGCCATGTATGCCGATTTTTTCAGGACCGGTGGCGCTCTCTTCGAAGAAGAAGTCGAAGTGCGGCATCCGGATATTCCTGAGATCAGGTGTCATATCGACTTCCTGTTCTACGCGAACCGGCAGACCAAACGGCTGCATATCGTGGAAATGAAGTCAACCGACGGCATCCCCGATGAACCCTACTCATCATGGGTGGATCAGCTGCATGTCCAGATGGGCCTGCTGCAACTCACCCTCGATCCGGCAGTGGAAATTGGCGGTTCGATCCTGGTGGTCGATCTCAATGCGGGAACGTACCATGAATTCAACAGCTATACCCCCAACAGACTGGTTTTCGCTCAGCTTGTGGAAAAGGGAAAGCATATCCTTGCGGCAGCGCGAGGTGAATGTGCACCCCGAACCGAACCGGGAATTCTCTGTGGCTACTGTCCGTTTCGCACCGGATGTCCTTCCCACGCCGCAGCCCTGGATCTCCCCCGGGAGATACTTGATGCCGGCAGGAAGTACCTGGCGTTGAATGAACAGAAGAAGGCTCTCGAAACCCGACTGGACGTCCTGAAGAACGACATTCTCACCTTTGCGGATGGCACGTTCAAAGGGGCTTCGGGCGGAATACTGATCAACGTCACCTCAGTGGCGGAGTCGGTAATGATCGACAGCAGCAAGCTCAAGAGAAACTATCCGGATATCTACGACCAGGTCACGAAGCCGAAAGCCGGTTTCGTCAAACTCGAAATCAAACCATTCATACCGCACGTAGCACAAGCGGCCTGAACCAACCCCACCAGGGGGCATCACGCTCCCCATGGGAAATCTCCATTCATGGAGGCGTGTTGCCCCCAGAAAAGGAGATTACCGATGAAAACCTACCGCACCGGCACGTTACCGCCTGACCTTAAATCCTTTTCCCGGGAGAACAGATACGAAGATCTGAAGGAGGCTCTTCAGACCATAGCGGCGCTGATCCTCATTGCAGTAATGCTCTTCGTGTTCATGTTTGCCGCTGCAGCTCCACCGGAGCCCCAGGTGTATCCGAAGGGCTGGGAGGAGGTGCGAGGATGAATGGACCGGTCAACACAATCTGTTCAAGAGATGAAATCCATCTTCCTGTTGTCGCCATGGAAGAGGTCAACCTGTCACTGCACGGGGCGAATCGCTTCCTGGAGCGCGACATTCCGCTGGAGGCTGTCGAGGGTGTCCGTCACCTTCTGCCGCTCCTCAACGAGAAGCCGCTCAAATTCAGGTACAAGGGGGTACTTGTCGTTGCCCGTCTGGTCAACGGTTCACCCAGGATCATCACTGCCTGGAAAGTCCCTCCCGCAGCTTAGCAATCACACGGCAGCACACTGCCAGGACAAGGAGGCCATTATGAGCCCAAAAACACCACGGCCCAAGGCTGTTGCCGGCTTCACCATCGAACGCCGGTCGTCATGCGGCAAGATCTACACCACGGTAACCCTCTCCCAGGGCACCGCTGTTCCCATGGAGGTATTCGTGCGCTTCGGCAAAGCCGGAGGGTGCGGTTCCGCGATGGCCGACGGCATTGCCCGGCTGGTTTCGTACGGTCTCCGTTCAGGACTGGAAGCAACCGATGCCGTCAAAGCATTGAGCGGCATCGGCTGTCATCTGGGGAGCAATACCTGTCTCAACTGCGTTGCTGAATCAATCCGTCTGGTACTCGCACATCTGGAATCCGGACGAGACCTAAACGACCTGATCGAGGAAGCGGCTCTTGCAGAGGCAAATGCCGTAAGCACCCACGAATTCAACTGACACTCATCACCCATCGAGACTTGGCAGGGAGAGCACGACATCCCTGCGGGGAAGTCTGTCTCCCTGTCCGGTTGCCACACACTGCACAGGAGGCAGACATGAATTACGAAATCAGAAGCACCTTCAATATTGACGCACCAAAATCAGTCACCATCAGTGGGAGAACACCGGGACACCCGGCGGTTCCCCAACAGGATACCCCCGGCGTCTGGAATGACCTGCTTGCCACATCCTCTAAAACCGCTGTCGCACAGCCATCCATTTCACCTGAACCAGAGGTTCCCACACCGGCAATAGGCGGTAACGGGCCGAAGTCTTGGTTCTGGTAATCAATTACAGTCCCACGAAAGGAGACATCATGAACAACACTACCATCAGCAAAATACTCCAGGGCCTGGTCCTGGTTCATCTCAGCTTCTCCGTCTGGTCCGGCAAGAAGAAACTCCGGCCGGAAGATTTGAAGGGTGCGAATCTGCCACCCGACAAGCTCGCCTCTCTCGGGTCCAAGCGTATTTTCGATCCTGATGCCCTCAAGGTGTTCGCCACCCTGAAGCGTCAGGCCGAACGTGCCTGCGAGGAGGTGGGAGTGCGCTTTCTCGGCGGCTACGCCATTCCCGAGGAAAAACTGGCTCCCCTTTTGGAGAAGATGGAACAGGTCGAACAGAGCTTTGCCACGGCAAAGACGAATTTCCTGTCGGCCTACGACGACAATCTCACAGACTGGCTTGCCGAAGCCGGCGAATGGTCTGAGATCGTCGCCCGTGCCGTGGAACCCGCTGACCGTGTCGCAGAGCGTCTCTCGTGTGGTTTTACCGCCTTCAAGGTGGAAGCGCCCGGAGAGACAGCATCGGCGGCACAGCCCCTGGAACGTCAGGTTGGCGGTCTTGCGGATCAATTGATCCATGAGATCGGCGCCCTGGCAAAATCAACCTGGGAGGAATCGTACCGGGGACGAACTTCCGTGACCCGGAAGGCCCTTCGCCCTCTGAAGGCGATTCTCGACAAACTATCCAGCCTGAGCTTCGTTGGCCCTGACAAGATCAGCGGCCTCGTTGCCAACGTGCATGCTGCGCTCGCCACCGTACCCAAATCCGGACCGGTCACCGGGGCAACTCTGATGGGTCTGGTCGGAGTATTGTGCGAGCTGTCCGACATTGCCGGTTTCATCACGACCGAGGAACGGGAAGAGATGCTGCAACCGCTCCCCGAACCTGAAGTCGCACCGGTACCACCATCAGATCTTCCAGCACAAACCGTATCGATCATACCGCAGCCGGTGCAGCAGGTTGAAGCGCCGGCTGTCTGGTTCTGGTAAGGAGTCGCCATGAAAACACGACCTCTTGCCCTGATCGCCAAGGTCCTTGGCCGGAAATACGATGTCACCGTAACCATTGCCGGACAGGTTGCCTGCACCAGCGGGAAGGAAATCACTATCCCGGTTGTTTCAGGCCCCCATGCAGAAGCGCTCGCCCATGGCTATATCGACCACGAGGCGGCGCATGTCCGGTACACCGACTTTTCCGTACGACTCACGAACGATTTCGCGGGGGATCTGCTCAACATCCTGGAGGATGTGAGAATCGAGCTGGCAATCGGCCGGGAATATCCTGGCTGTATCGCCAATCTCCGCGAGCTGACCCGTCTTCTGGTTGAACAGGAAGGCGTGTTCAGGCCAGACCCGTCCCATCCATCCCAGAGCATCCTCGCCTGGATCATGGCCGTGATCTACATGGCAGTACTTGGTCATGATTCATTGCGACAAACCAGGGACAGCGCCGAACCGTTGGTCCAGCAGGCCCTAGGGAGAAACTTCGACCAGGCAGTATTGCTGCTGGATCGGGCCGGAACACTGACATCGACCCGTGATGCAGCGGCTCTCCGGGATGAACTGATGAAGCTCATTCGGGACTCCGCACAACAACCGAAAAACGGGCAATCCCGGCCTTCCCAAAGTCAATCCGGCAGTCACGGAGATCAAAACGGCGGGACAGGCAGCGATCATTCCCGACAGCAGAATGATACTGGCAGTCACGGTGGACAACAGGCACAGAACGGGGATAAGCAGCAGACCTCTTCACAGCCTGTCACCAAGTCCGGACTGGATACAGCATCCGGGCGTTCTTCTCAGGGGCAATCCGGGACTTCTGGTACACCATCCCAGGACTCTGTCCGTCAGGCATTAGTGGAAGCTTTGTCCGGCAAGAGTGTCGGCTCCTACGGTAACGTGGGTGAGAAACTGGCCGAACTGCTTTGCCAGAATGCCACTGAAAGTTCATTCAACGGGACAGCCGCAGCAGCACCACGGCTGCCAACAGCCCATTCACTGAACCATACCGGCGGATACGATGATCTTTCAGCGCTTCGTGTCCACACGGCAGCCTTGCGGGCCCGGCTTCAGGGGCTTGTCCAGGCATCGAAACAGAAACGATCCACCCCGGTCAGCGTCGGACACCGACTGGATTCCCGTGTACTGACACGACTTCGTGTCTGCGACACCCGGGTATTTACCAGGAAAGAGGAAAAACGGGCGGTCAATACGGCTGTCTGCATGCTTCTGGATAGTTCCGGAAGCATGGGCAACACTACCGTCCTCAACAAGATGGGCATCGCATCCCGCGCCTGTTTCGTGGCGGCGGAGGCCCTCTATTCCATCCCCGGCGTCCGTACGGCGATTGCCACCTTCAAGGGTCATGACAACTGCGTCTTCCCCATGGTCGGTTTCGGGGAAAAGCCGGATCACAGCAGATTCAATATCACCGGTTCCGGTGGCACCAGGCTCGGCCATGCTCTCTGGTGGGCATGGGGAGAACTCTGTCTGCGCCGGGAAACACGCAAGATCTGCATCGCCTTCTCCGATGGTGACACCGGAGACAGCCCAGTCACCCATGCCGCCATCAAGCGGATGAGGGAGTCGGGTATCGAGGTGATCGGGATAGGTATTCAGGACAGCAGCATCAAACAGTACCTGCCCGACAACTACCGGATCATCAAGAGCCTCGACCAGTTCACCCCGGCGCTGCTGGAACTGTTGCGGGAAAAACTGGTCGCATAATTTTCAACTATCAACCCATCAGGGGGGAGCAGAACATTCCCCGATGGGGGTGTTCTGCCTTCTCCCAAGGAAAGGAGAACATCAATGGCAAAACCACGATCACGCAAAGAGATGATCCTGTTCCTCTCCAACCACCAGCGCTATGACACCATGTCCAGCTGGAACAGGGGAACATCATTCTCTCGCAACATAAAACTGCACCGTATCCAATTCCCGGACACCGAAACGCGCAACCGAGCATGGGAGCTGCTTGACGTAGAAGAGGCGTTTGCAGAATTCGACGATACCATCGCGGAATTCAACGCACGTCATGGCTACAGCTATCAGATCCATCGCAACGGCAGAAGCGGAGGTTATCTGGTGCTTTACCACGGCGGCAGAAAGGACACCGGCTACAAGTCGTACTGCCCTGCCTGCGGCCAGCGGAACTACCAGAAAGCCGAAGAAGGGAAGAACCTGTGCGGGGTATGCAAACACCCTCGCCGCAACTACACCCATCCGGTCATGACGATGTACACCACCGGCGAAACCATTGGTGAGCCATACGGTGAGTATGATGACTGGGACACCTGCAGCCTCAAATCGCTGGTGGATGTAGTCTGGGACTTCGACAAGACCGTCGAGGCCGCTATCCAGACTTTCATTGACTTCGCGCTGCACAATGAGGCTGCTGAGGAAACCATCATGGTTCCTAAAAAGGTGAAGGTGAGCCGTCCGGTGGGGGGTGCCGCATGAAGATAACCATTTCAAACGACAAGGCGTCGGCAACGGTCATCTGCCGGGATCTGATCCTGGATGAATCTCAGCCCGGCGCCCGCAATCTTTTCTATCTCACCGCCTATGGCCCCACCCAGGAAATCCGGGCTTTCGCCCAGATCCTGGCCATGAAGGGAGCTCTTGAATTCCACGGTAAAGATATCAAGCAGCTCAATGTCTGGAGCAACCACCCCCTGCGGGTCATACCGAAAATGGGCGAAGGGTATTCGGGGGTCTACATTACCCCGTCTAGCGACTCTTCGTTTCTGATTGGCTCCTCGAAGGCGGATTGCTACCAGGTCTTTACCCGGATTCTCGACCAGAGGGAGTTTGTCCATCGCGATTGGTACGAGGCTCTGTTCAACGAGGTATCCACGGAAATCGAGCCACTTGTTGGCAACAAACGGTGCTGGAAATTCCGCGCCCACGAACTCAAGTCGGAGATCGTCAACCGGCTCAAGTACGGCGGGCTCAGGATGCCTTCCGCAACAGCGCATTTCACCATCGAGAAGGAAGAACGCCATGACCTGTCTCACTGAAAGGACAACACGATGAGCACACTCGCCAACAGGACCGATAAGAAATTTCTGCTCGCCGCTCTCCGGGCCATCCGGGAGCTGGATCGGGCAAATATCGGCGATATTACCAAGGAAGACGACGCCGACATGTGCGCCGCCAGGAATCATCTGTTGGCGGTCATTCAGTCCAACGGCTACCAGGTCAACTATGACTCGTACCGTTTGATCAAGGCGTCGTAACCCGACGGCAATCTATCCCACTACGGGGTAGGCGGTTTAGACCTCCTCCCCCAACAGCGGGAGTGTCTTCTCCGCCTGCCCCCTATACCGGCCAGCTCGGCTGCCCGGTTTGCGGCTGTTTTCTGGAAGTCACCCGTACCGACACCCTGTTGGGGATCGACCGGGAACTGTACGACTGCCAGGAATGCGACGAAACCTTCATCCGGGAGCTGAATGCCCCGGACAGCCCGTTCCAGCGAGCCGTCAAATGCGTCGGTTGCGGCAGCATGATTCCGCAAGCTTCGGCACGCATCCTGTACCAGCGTGACGACTATGCCCACTTCATCGGCGAGTGTTGCTGGGACGAACGGCTGCGAGATTGAAAGGAGGCTGACTATGACCCTGAACGCGACGTTGCAGGCGGCACGGGACATGGGCGTGCCGGAGCGTTACGCGGTAATGCGCCGGCTGGCTTTCCTGCAGCCGCAGATCAAGCATCTGGAGCGGGAAATCTGGGGTGCGCGACGGCGGATGGATCGCAGTCGCGACCCGCTGATCAAGGCCCTGTCCGAATCCTTCATCAGAGACCAGGAAAAGGAGCTTCGTCCCCTGAAACGTGAGGCGACGGCACTCCTCAACCATGTCAACGGCAAGGAGACGGTGCAGACACCCGGCGGGATCACCCCGGAGATGATCGACCAGGCCCGGCAGTATCCCATCACCAGCATCATCGAATTTTCCAAGGGGCGGTACCGCTGCTGTCCGTTTCACGAGGACCGCAACCCGTCCATGGCCCTGTATGAAAACCATGTCCACTGTTTCGTCTGCAACCGGACCTGGAATTCGATCAGTGCCACGATGGCGCTGGATGGCGTGACTTTCCGGGAAGCCGTACTGGCTCTCCAGAGCTGAACATAATCTATCTCAAACCCTGTGGGGGCAAAGACTGCCCCCAGGGGGAAGTCCGCCCCCGCTATCGGAGGAGGACATGAATCTCAATCTTTTCGGTGAACCGGTACCGCCGATCACCAAACGAATCATGGTGCGCTCAATAGAGGCCCGCTACAGAAACGAAGTCGTGCGCGACGATGCTCCGGAATGGGTATCGATGCGCTTCACGAAACCAGAGCAGGTCTATGAGATGTTCCGGGATCTCCGTCGGGAGACGAAGGAGCATTTCGTGGTGTTACATCTCGACGGCAAGAACCGGATCGTCTGTTTCGACCGGGTATCCATCGGTTCGCTCAACCAGGCCATCGTTCATCCACGGGAAGTGTTCAAGACGGCATGCCTGTCCAACGCGGCGGCCATCCTGCTTGTGCACAATCATCCGACCGGTGATCCAAACCCCAGCAGCGAAGATATCGCCATCACCAAACGTCTCAAGGAAAGCGGCGACATCCTCGGCATCCGGGTACTGGATCACATCATTGTTGGTGATGACGAGTTCCTGAGTTTTGTCGAACAGGGACTCTTGTAAATAACGGGGGAGTGGCGCTCAATGCGCCCTCCCTCGACTTTTCCCCCCGGCTCAAGAGGGTTCCTTAGAGCCACCGCCCAAGCGGTGGTTGTAGGGAGCCCTTTTGGGCCACCAACAAATATACAAGGGGGATAGAGTCATGTCAGTCCGAGCACGTATCAATGGTAGGGAATTCACGCTGAGCTGGGAGGAGTTCGAGAAGGCGCTGCACCGGAACAACATTGTCGGTGGCGAATTCGAGGTTCTTGCCATATATGCCGGCGGGAAACCCTGCTAGCATCTTCAGACCGGATACCCGTCCGGCCTGGATAGAGGCGGCCCATGTGGTCGCCTTTTTCTTGTTGTTTACAGGTCTTATGATTGTGGCCCGATATCCATCAGGTCACCATACGTTTCCAGCGGGGCAATATGACATGTAATGCCTTTACCATTACGAGCCAAACGTTCGTTTATAACTTCAGTCATCCGCATCGCCAATATTGCGTCACCAATGGGAACAAATTTCGTTGTTTCCCTTGGAAGGATAGCCAGCGCGATAATCAGCCCTTCTGACCACTGCCTCCCCGCCTTTTCAGTTGAGATAATACATTGTGCTGGACTAAAAGGCGTACGGGAAGTGAAAAACGGGAAATTGAAAATCACACCTGACCTCAGAAAGAGCGGCGTTATCGGATGGTAATGGGCCTTCTGCTGAATATCTGTAAGGTCAGGGATAATAGCGACCCTGCCACCAGTAAACTCTTGAATCATTTTCTCAAGAAGATGGTGAGCTGGAATCCCTCGCAAGGACAGATCGGTGCAACCTTTCGGATATTGCACAGTGACCTTGGCAGCAGAGACTTGAAGAAGACCGGAATTTAACACTATAAGCTGCTTGAATGCTTCCTTCATCCCCAACGATATTTTATAACGTAACGATGTGTCGCTAAGGCACCACCCAAGACTTGAAAAAAAATCCGTTCGTTTGTTTCGTATCGCATCAATCTGATACAGAACAGCTGATGCCCCCAATTCAGCGATTAATTGGGGGACATGCTCTGGCTCGGCATCTCTGATTTGCTTGAGCTGCAGCACAATATTCCAAATCTGCTCACCCCATCTTTCATGCATCAGATAGGAATTAGGATCTCGCAGAATCTCATTTAAAACATCTTGCTGGGGCAACTCTTTAGTGCCCCGATTGAGAGGGCCCCTATAGGACTCGTTCATTCTTGTTTTACGCCCAACCTCAGGATCTCGCCCTCGAAGTCGCGTTATCTTGTCAGCCAGATCAAAGGCAACATTAAACCTGCTGGATTCTTTATGGTCACTACGCCATAAGTCTGAGGCGACCAGACCAGAGGAATGACCTGAAGCGGAGGCTATCTCCTCACACGAGGCCATTGATTCGCGAGCCGTGTTAAGACCCATTTCCAAGGAAGAGAGAAACTTCTCCCATTCGCGTCCTGCCCGTGAGCCAGAAGCAAAACCGTGAGCCGGCACAAAGACTGAAACACTGTGCGCCATAAGCTTCTCTTGAAGCCCTGGGCACAACTTCTCAACTGTGGCAGGTATGACTATCTGGACTGAGGTCAGATCTTCGCCATCCAGCACCCCAAAGACGACTCGTTCGATTTCATCGGGAGAAGGCTGGGTAGAAAAGGTTCGGCTGTACATCCGGTTTTTAGATTCATCAAGGATTAGAATACGCCAGATTGGCTTTGCTGGTTTAGTCTTTTGATACTTGATCTGGCCTGATTTAAGTTGATGATAGTGAGCCGAAGGCCCAACCATAACTTTAAATGGTTCTAACATTGTCTCCTCTCAGTGTTGTGCTTGCATTTAGAATCAAGGTTGCCGATCAACAGTAATATGACTATTGGATATCTTGACGATTAAAAGGAACAAGCCTTCATGCTGCGGTTGGTGGAATAACAATATCCGGAAATAATAGAGAGAATAACTTATCCAGGCTCCGGTTTTGCTTGAATTCGGGATCGCCGGTATCAATCTTCTGCCTTATCGTATTACCTTTTTCAATCCAACTCACATGTTTCTTTCCGCTCATTTTCTTGCGTTGTGCAGCATTTCTATCCTGAGCAAGCAGTTTATCCCACATTCCATAATGCTTCAGAACTCTCCCGAAATACCATAGGAACTGTTTCCCATGGAGATATGAGTTGTTTGCGACTTCAAGCAGGGTTTTGAGACCAGTCAAATATCCCTCACCGGTCTTGGCACTGTACATCATCTGAGTGAATCGCTCCAAATCAAGGTCATGCCGTTCTGGAACGGTTATCCCATGCTTCGACAACTGACGTCTGAGCTTTAGATATTCAGCTTCTGGGTCTCGGCAAGTCTTAAGATGAATGCCATTCCAAAAATCTTCATATTGTGATCGCAGCGTCTCTCGTTCTTTCTCCAGCAACAGTTGGTCGGCAGTTTCGAGTAGTTTTGACCTTTCCGATCTGTAATCGAACCAATAGACCCTTTGCTGTTCAATATCGACGATCAGGTCGTCAAATGGCACCAAACATTCACGCCACTGATCGTTTACCCGTGTACCAATCAGGTGCGGTTCATAGTAGCAACAGCGGAAATAGAGCTTGCCGTTATCACGAGAATAACGAACAGTTTCGTCATCAAGGACAAAGAGGTTTGAATTGTTATTGTAAAAGAGATCATCCTGATATTGGCGAGGATCTATTCCGGAAGCATCCTTGAATACCCAGAACAACAATGCATTTTCTTTGAGGTAGAATTCTCTTCTGGCGGCAATTACTTTCAGGTAGGTCGAGGAAAGTTGTATCTCAAAAGCAATTTTCAGACGACTGCCATCATTAATCAACCGAGTTGCCGCAATATCAGGCCGACGCCACTTCTTCTCATCAGAAGATCCATACCAATTTTTCTCTTCTCTAGTTTGATCAGGGTCGAATAGAGGATCGGAGTCTATGCTTGCCCGCAAAAAGCTTTTGAGTAATTTATGATCAGGCCCTTCCTTTTGGCCGTTGTAACGCATACTGTCTATGCGTGTAGTATCGAGTCGTTTTCTCTTTTCATTGTAGGGGCAATTGTTATCACTGTCTTCAGACACATGAACAAAATGAAATTTGCCAGTGTCGAGATGTTTCCTAGGATATGCAGGCGTGTGACAGGCGGCGCAAATGATATTCGGCTCTTGTCGCTTTATCGCATCAAACACTCTCATCCTGATTTCAGCGATTTCTCTCGCCGACGCAAAAACATACTGACCGGCCCTGTATTCCATGCCATCAGCTTGGTCAATAACGTACTCAATGAGAGGTTCGTCAACAAGAGTGAAGCCACAGTCCATTGTAGTCCTTGGAATGATGCCAAATTATTTTCAGGAGTTCACTTTGCAATCAAAAAGTCGGTACACACCTTATTGAAACATCACTATTTTCTTGCAGAGATAGCTTGCTCAATCCAAGTTTCAATGTTGTTTTTTATGTCGTTGTACGCATCCCTGCTGTCAGGATTGTAGCACTTGACAACGTTGGACAATTTTCTACCGTCCTTGAAGTTAAACTGGTCAAATGGGTTTGGCCCTTTGCTGCATGTTCCATTTCGAGGGCATTTCAAATTATGGATATGAATACCAAGAATTCCCTTCCCATCGTTCCAGGCCTTTTCGATTTCATATTTAACCCATGGCCGGTTTGCAGTCTGTTCCCCCACGAGAACCACCACGCATGACCGATAATCCATATTGTCGTTAATCCACTTCTTAATTCCACCATCCGTTTTTTGAAGTTTTTCCCAGTCATTTGCAGAAACAGGTTCGTTTCCGTCTAATGCACCCATGTTCCTGATTTGCTGAACTCTCATGACATCATTGTCAAAATGGAAACTGTAGAACACCTGTCTTTTGGGCATAACAAATCTCCGTTGATATCTGGATTATTTACCTGCGGCTTTTGCTGCTTCCTCAATCCTTGCAGCCAGTTTTTCCGAGTCAACATATTTATAGACTTTATATCCACCGTTCGTAAGCTTTGCAGGTGTTGCCCCTGGCTCATCAGCTTCACCAGCTTGATTCTTCAGGTGATGAATCTGAATACCGACAATGCCATTCCCTTTTTCGATAGATTTTTCAATCTCATAATTGATGTATTTCCGTCCAGCGGTCTTAGCACCGATAAAGATCACCGTGACTGAAGTATTTTCGAGACCCTTATCTATTAACTTCTTGATTTCAGCATCACCCTTTTTCTTTGCCTCTTCCCATAAAGAAGCATCCTGAAATCCTGCCGCAGCACAGCCCGTGATCTCAGGGACATTTCGAATCTGATTAACTCTCCAAATGTCCCGTTGATAATGAAAACTGAAAAAAACTCTTCGTGCCATGTTTACCTCCTAATGATTCCTCCTAATGATTTTGTCAAGAAACCTAATTACGGATTCCAACAGTACATCCGGCTCCAAGGCTGAGTTGCCTATTTCGGAAAAATTATCGGCAAATTCCTTGGAGTGCCCCGGATAATATTTGTCTAGATCAGCAGCAACTTCTTTCCACAGTTCATTTGCCATGTACCCTGTTGCACCAACAGGTACAATTTGGAGACCATTATCTACAGCAATTTCGAATTCACTCCGAACGCCATTTGCGAGAACCACATTTCCGTTATCCTGTTTATTGCCAAAAAGAAATATTGCTATGCCGGCCAAAGGGATCATGTCTTTCCGATATTCATTCCATAAGGCTGGTTGTGGTGTTGATCCGGTCTGATCCTGTGGAAATGGTCTAAGAATCAATTGATCCTCGGTTGCTTTCCGCCCATGACAATAAATTTCATCCAGAGCACCATTTATAACAGCGCTACCGACGCCGAGTCCGAAACCAGAAACTATTTTATAATCTCTGCCTATTAAGGTCTTGCTCAAGGAATGGATAAAGTTTCCTGCCTTGTCTTTTCCCATGGTTCCAAATTCGTGGGCGCTGCCAGAAATGAAGACCGTTTTCCGTTTGTAGAGACTTTCTATATGTCTCAGTATTTCAGTTATTTGAGCATATTCGTTGATAAGTAGAGTGGTAATATTGAACCGTTTTAGATCCCCGATAAATAGATCTTGCTTCCGCATCTTATACTCAAAATCAGCGTCATTTTCGCAATCCTGTCGAATGACTTTTCGCATAATGCAATAATGTTCACGTTGATGGTCGGCATATGTGGCCCTTATACGGCTCAGAACATAATCAATATTGGGGTCGGTAAAACTGAAGCCAAGAAAGAGAAAGGTTTTTGACACCAAATCACCTGTAAGGGCGGAGACATACGGAGCGAATTTGATGTGATATTTTTCGTAATCATCCTTTGTTAGCACCGCATCAGAAGGGTGCTCTACATCACCATGCATTTTATAGACAATGGCATCCCGCTTTGGTTTTGTATTAGCGAGTTGCTTGACGGTGTATTTAACATCCGCTACTTTCTGGGCCCCTTCGAGGGCTTTTTCAATAAGTTTGTCATAATTGGTAGTCCAAAAGGTGCTTATCGGCAACCTCGCCAGTATCCTATGGTTGTCCGTCAAGGTAGCATCACGGCTGAACTCTTCAACCAGGAGTTGGTTTATTCGGTGTCTATTTTGCCCCTTTTCGTTGTAATGATACTGGGCCAAAGAAACCAGATTATCTTCTTTGCTGATATCAAGCCTCAGTTCTTCCGCAATTGGCTTGAGCAATGACTTCCAATCAACGAAACCAGCGGAGGCAGATAGTCCTGCCCCGACAAATATTGCCGCATTGTTCTCTTTTACTTCCTTGGCGAAATTCTTTATGAAACTTGCGATTTCATGTTCCATGTGAAGTCTCGATTCTTATGTTTTATATGCGATTATTGAAAATATCTTTCAGTGGCGTACCTGCATATTGCTTGTCAGGGTCGAATACTTCTGCGGTACCTGCATTGTTGATTATGATCCTCCTGTAAAGTTGCAAATACTCGCTACCGTTGAATCGGCCAAGACTATCGGCAACTGGGGCAATGAGAATCTTACCAAAGGCTTTTTGGGTGTCAGCAATACCGACTTCCCACGGAACCCATCTAGACTGAAGGGCATTTTCCGTACAGAGCATCAGAAAATATTCAGTTGAGTTAATTCTTCGTTTGAGGGCAGTGGCAGTCTCTCTGTTTGGCGGTTGAGGCATATCGGTATCCTCCCAATCGATATAGAGATTAATGCCGAGATTCCCAAGAAAGTTTTTTAACCCCTTGGCAAGATCCTTGTCTTTATGGCTATGAGATAGAAAGATGGTTGTAGCAGCTCCTGCTGACGCGGCCTTAAGATTCCTGTTTGCAGCTTCAGCAAAATATATAGTCGTCGAATAATTCCGTAGTTGTGCTTCGGTAAAAAAAGGCATGCCCACTCCTTATTTTATAATGTAATAATCATCCGCTATATCAGATGGCTTGATAAACTACTTTTCTTTTCTTACGCCTTTGAACGGGGTGCTATCCGATTTCTGATCCATAAATCTCCCTGATTCAGTATCACGCTTCGTCCAGGTCTCAGTTTTAGGATTATAAACTTGGCTTCTTCCGGTTACCTGGCCATGCCTGTGACCATCTCCTGCCGGTGGGTTCTTTGCCATTATTTTCTCCTTTTTGCTTGAAGTTTTTCTTCGAGACAGGTATATAAACTATACGCATACTATATATGCGCATAGTTTATATGTCAATATAGTTTTTATTCGCATCCAAACATTGGAGAATTTAATGGAAGATCAGTCAGTTACGATCCCATGGAGTACGCGGAAACGGCTACAATTTCTTGAGTTTAAGCTGTATTGGGAAGGAAGGGTCAACCGGGGTGACCTGACGGCAGAGTTCGGAATATCTATCCCCCAGGCTTCGGTTGACTTCACGAAATACCAGGAAATGGCCCCTCAGAACATTTCTTATAACTCAAGCGGGAAATACTACGAGCCAGCCGAAACATTCACGCCGATATTTATCGATCTAACATCAGATGCATATTTCTCGACTATCATGTGTTCACCAACCGAGAGCTTTGCCACATGCGGATCGGATTATGTCGCAGCTGTTCCAAATCCATCCCGTGTTATTGACCTAGATATTTTGAGGACATTGGTGCAGTCAATAAAGAACAAGCAGGTTGTCTCGGTGGATTATCGATCGTTCAACAATCCTCAAGCAGGAAACACTCGTTTGATTTCACCGCATGCCTTCGGCACGGATGGGTCGAGGTGGCATGTCAGGGCGTTTTGCCATGAAAGTAATTCTTTCAAAGATTTTGTGCTCGGAAGGATAGCTTCAGCAGTTATGGGGGCTGAGTCAGACATAGATGTGAACAGCGACCACAAGTGGTTTAACTATGCGGAAGTAGTAATCGGACCTAATCCAAAGCTGAATGAGTCACAAAAAAGCATCGTCGCTATGGATTATGGGATGACTGATTTTGAATTGAAATTTAAGTGCAGAATCGCACTCCTTTACTATCTAACGAAAAAGCTCGGAATTGATCGAAACGGCAGTGATCGTGCTGGCGAAGAACAGCATATAGTAGCGATCAATTTTGATGAAATCCAAGCGGCAATGCGTCAGTGAAGAAGTAACGAAACATGAAAATATCAGAGCAACTTACGAATATCGAAACCGAGCGTGACGTTCGCATTCTCTATGCTGTCGAGTCCGGCAGCCGTGCTTGGGGTTTTGCCTCCCGGAACAGTGACTTCGATGTCCGCTTCATCTATATCCACCAGCCGGACTGGTATCTATCGATTCGTGACCGGCGGGACGTAATCGAATGCCCGATTTCGGATGACCTCGACATCAGCGGTTGGGATCTCAGAAAAGCACTTGGCCTGTTCAGCAAGTCAAACCCGCCGCTCTTGGAATGGCTCGGTTCCCCGATCATCTACAAGGATGACTACGGCCTTGCCGATAGGATGCGCGAAATGCTGACTTTCGCTTTCCAACCGCAGCGCAGCATGTATCACTACTTGCACATGGCGCGGGGCAATTACCGGGAGTATCTGAAGGGTGAGGTTGTTCGATTGAAGAAGTATCTTTACGTGCTGCGCCCTATACTTGCCTGCCTCTGGATTGAAAAGCACGGAACCATGCCGCCCACCGAGTTCAACAAATTGGTAAGCGATGCTCGGTTGTCGGTCACTCTCAATGCAGCTGTCGATGAACTTCTCGCACGGAAAATGTCCGGGGACGAGTTGGACACGGCACCAAAGGTTCCAGTACTGAACGAATTCATCGAGCAGATGCTCGATCATTACAGCCTGCTGTCAGGCAAAAGACCAACTCCCGTTGCCGATTACGATGCCTTGGACCAGCTCTTTCGGGAAATGCTTCAGAAAGTCTGGGGTGAACGAGAATAAACAACCCCGCCGCAAGCAGCGTGGTTGTTTATTCTGATCTGTAGATCTAGTTCCATGAAATTCCGCTTCAAAAATTCTATATAGGCCTGATACCGTTACATTTCGGATAGGCAGCGCACCCCCAGAATTCCTTACCGGCATTGGTACCTTGGCGTGCCACGCGCTTCTTCATTTCTGAGCTACACTTTGGACAAACGGGTGATGTGGCTGCTGACTGAATTGGCGCAGGCGCAGTTGTTTGTCCTGCTGCTGAAGCGGTGATATTTTTGCTGGCAACATCAATCATCTGGCGGAGCCTGCGGCCATCAATGAGGGTTAAATTAAGGCCCTGTGCAAAAGTCTTGGCCTCTTCCGTATATTCCCCAGATGTAACAAAGTATCCACCGGCAACGCCGCGTGATGACATGACACCATAAAATTCGCGGACCGGCTGTACACCGACCTTGTATGCCTTCCACTGTTTGCACTGGACAAGATACTTTTCATTTCCTTGACGAAGAACCAGATCAATGCCCCCGTCCGGGCCATTGCCACCCTCACGTGTTACCTGGAATCCGTTACGCCGATAATATTCGCTGACCAATCGCTCGAAATCACTCCAACTCATTTCATTGAGAGCTGCTACACCCGGTCGAGTTGCCACCTTGTCGTAGATTTTCTTCTGACGTATGGCAGTGATTCCAGAAAGTAGTGCTCCAAAACCGAATGCGATGGGCAAGACAAATTTACCAAACATCACCATGGTTGTAAAAAGACTTTTTGCTACAACATCACCCATTTGGCCGGGCGAAGTGGCTGCAGGCATGACGGGTCGTGAAGCAATCGCATGCAGAACCAGATATGACGCCAATGCCAAAACAAGCCCTGCCCACCACGGCAACTTGCTGACGATCAGAATCATGTCTTCAATTGGACTCGTCTTTTTTCGTGCCATCATATCTCCATAACATTCTGAATACAGCCAATAGATTGCGGACGACTAACCACTATTCTCCCAAATTGATCATCTGGTCGGTAATTTCGGTAAAGGCCACATCGTGACTGATGAGGAAGAGCTGGTCGTACCAATGATCGGTCACCTCTTCCTTCCCATGATCAATGGCCCGGAAAGCCTGGGCAAGGTTTTCACGACGTGAGGCATCTAGGTTGGAGGTTGGCTCATCGAAAAAAGCCACCCGGGCACCGATGGTTTGTAGCAGGGCTAGTCGAAGCGCAACTACGGCGCTCATGGTCTGGCCACCGGAGAGTTGGTCATCGGTGCGCTCACGCACCTCGCCGTCAACCATGTCCCGGAGGACTATCCTGTAGTCATCCCCCCAGATCAATTCCTCATCAGCCTCTGAAATAGTCCGGTAGATGCGATCGGCGCGGAGGGTGATCTCCTCCCGAAACCGCTCGGAAAGCTGAGCCGAAACGTTCTTGAAGACCTTATTGCGAAGAAACTTGACCAGCTCTTCCTTCCTACGGAGATCCCGCGCCTCCTCCTGCTTAAGGCGTATCTCCTCCTGGACCTTCTCCAACTCGGTGATCTCCGCAGTCAAACGCTGCCGGTTCTGGTCGAGATTCTTCAGGCTCTCCTTCAGTGTCGCTGCGGATGATTGCAGAGTCTCCTTCTTCTGTTGCTGTTCGGCATGGACCTCGGGAGAGTAGTCCGGCTCAATCTCACGCAAGCTGGCCTCTTTCACAGCTTGATCCCGTTCAAGATCCGCAAGGCGTTTCTGATATTTCTCCAACGTCTCCAGCCGCTTCGGGAGATCCTTCGCAAACGGTTCCGCCTGGAGGTAACGTTCGTGATCAGGCTGCGAAAGACGTCGCACCTCCTCGGCATCCCGGATTCCGGCCTCGACGTCCTGATACCCAGTCAGCAATTCAACTTTAAGCTGTTTCTCACGTTCCGTCTTCTTGGCCGTCTCACGCTGGAGCGTGGCGGCTTTCTTCCTTTCCCCGATAAGCTTTTCCGTTTGCGAGAACTCTTGCGAACGCCGATCAAGTTCATGAATTCGGGCATCAACCTTCGCCTTCTCCGTTCTGACAGCGGCAAGAGGCGCCTCCGCGGCAGTCATCATGTTGCCGATGATAGTCCTTGCCTCAGACGCCACATCATGACAACGGGTTTCCCATTCTTCGAGGGTGACAAGCTGTGCGGATGGTTCTCCTGAGAAGACGCCGGTCTTAAGTTTTTCCCCTATCTTCCGACAATCGTCGAGTTGATATTCTTCTACCCATGCACTAAAGGTTGTGGTAATGCCGGCAGGGTCAAGTTGCCGGAGGTATTCTTCCCGCTCTTTCACTTTCGCGGTCCGCTCCTTTTCCAGGCTAGCAATCTCGGCACGAAGCAGTCGGAATTTATCCATCTCTTTTCCGGCAGCATCGGCTGAAGCAATCTTGACTTCCAACGCTGAAATAGCTGCGTCAATAGTCGCGATCTCCCTTTCGATCTGCTGCCTTCGCTCAGGGAAGACCTCCAGAGACTGCTTGCCATCCATGTTCCCGCATGGTTCGCCAAAGAACGGACAGCTGCCCTCAAGCAGTTTTTCTTCTCCCTCTGTCAACCCTGCCATTTTCCCCAAGGAGCGGGCTTTCTCTGCAAGCAGAATTTCACGCTCCTTGCGAAGGGGCTCCAGTGTTGCGGCGGCAGTCTTCCATTCCTCCTCGGCTAGGAGCAGGCTGTTCTTTTCGTGGATACTGCAATCGAGTTCCACAAGCCTCCCGAGAGTCACCCGGAGGTACGGCACATAGGTTTCGATCTTCATCAGAGGAAGATTTCGAAATAGCCCGTCGATTCTCTTCACATGATCGACTGCGGATTGCCGACGTGTTTCTTCCTCAACAAGCTTGGTCAGGCTCTGACGCAGTTCATTCTCTTCGGATGAGACCGTTTTTCGATCTTCCTGGAGTTTCTTTTCCTGGTGAATGACTTCACTTTCTTCGTGGTCAGCGGACTGACGCGCCGAAGTTGCTTGCAGGTTCAGAGCGGTAATTTCCTTATCCAGCGCCTGTTTCGTCTTCTCCCGCTCACGGAGTTCCTGAAGTATCTTTTCGGATGCCTCGTATCGCTCTTTGCCGGGCCGCGCCTGTTCAATAGATCGGGCCGCTGTCTCAGCCTGTTCAACCAGCGCCTTCTGAGAAGTTATATGCTCGCTCCCAGAAACGATACTCTGTTTCACCTGGACAATTTCGCTGCGAAGGCGCTCGATTCCGTTTTTCTTTTCCTCAAGGGCTTGCAGCAGCTCGGCTACAACGACGAGATCCGCAGCGACCACTTTCAACTCGTTTCCCTTATTCTCCTCTTCCAGGATCAAGGCCTTGAGTTCTTCCTGTCGTTTCGGGAGACAGGCGATACGCTCCTCCTTCCCGGCAATATCTGTCTCCAGGTTTGCGAGCTTCGCCTTGATGGTGTTCCCCAGTTCCTTCGTGCCGTCGAAGGTCTTGCGCCAGGAGTCTATCCCGAGGATCTCGTCAAAATCTTCTTTTCGCTTCGTTACCTGTTTCTTGACAAATGGGCCAAGGAACTCGCTCTGAAAAGGTCCAATAACCAGCTTGAACTGCTCGGCCAGCGATCTTCCCCTGGAGAGCCCGAGAAGCTCCCGAATCCGCTCCTCAGTCTCCTCGGCACCGGCATGGTCCTCGACCTCGAAAATGCCGCCCATTTCCTTTGCCAGTCTCCAAGTCGCCGGTGTCCCCACGGTCCGCGTCACCCGGTAACTGTCGCCATCGCTGGCGGCGAAGGTGACGGATATTTCTCCCCGTTTGGCTCCGATGGTGAGGAAGCGATCGACGTTGGAAACGAAATCCCGCGCATCGACACCAAAGAGGGCATACCCGATTGCCTCGAAAACCGTACTTTTACCCACCCCGTTCGGCCCGGAGAGGACGTTGATACCGGGGGAGAAGACAAGCTCCGTATCCCGATGGGATTTGATATTCTTGAGATGGATCGAAAGTATCTGCATCAATTCAAGAGAGCAAAAAGCTCTTCCCCCTCAGTGTCGCCTTTCAGCACCTGGTCGCGGATGGCTGTTGCCAGCGACACGAGCTCGTCCTCTTTCCCTTTCCATGCGCTGTTGGCGCCGATCAATTCATGCAGCACATCACGCTCGATCTCTTCCAGGTTCCGGCGTTCAGCTTCTTCCAGCCCCCTTCCCGTCACCAGGGACAGGTGGTTCTTGATCTCCACGTGGAGCGGATCGGCCAACTCTTCGACAAGTGACCGAAGCCGCTCGCGCCCAAGCTCAAAAGGATGGAACCGGACGCGGCCGGTGACTTTCATCTCGATCAGGGGTCGTTCTCCAAGCCCGTTCAGCTTTTCGGCTAGGTGCTCCCGCAAATGGTTCAGGGCCTGATCAACGCTTTCGGCGCCATCCAGACTCACGGAGACAGTTTTCATGGGGCGGGGGGCTGTCCGCCGGAATTCAGTCTGTTGATTGCCGTTCTCGACGGTTACAAACCAGTACCCCTTGTCATACCCTTCCTCGCCGAAATTCACCCGCTCCGGCGAGCCGGGATTGAAGGCATAGGGTCGACCTTCTGGGGTCTCAATAACATACGGTTTGTGACCATGGCCCAGGGCCACATAATCAAAGACATCGGCAAGCGGCAGAGCTTCTGTCGGCTGCATGTTGCCAATCTCAACGGGCGAGTACGTCCAGATCCCGACATGAAAGAGAAGGATGTTGTTTTTCGTCTCCACCGCCTCGCAGATGCGCGGCACATGCACGCCCGCCTGTGCACCGATGTACCCAAGACCATAGATATTGAGCCCATTGATCTCAATGTGGCCGCCAATGCCGGTTTCAAGGTCGAACGGATCGAAGCGATAGCCGCCGTTCTCAGTTCGAGAAGGACGGAGGAGATGGATATATCCCATCTGAGATAGCGCCTCCATCCAAGAAATGCTGTCACGACGGTGTATCCAGTCGTGATTTCCTTCCACGGCAATGCAGGGGATGTTGGCATCCTTCAGGGGCTGAAGGGTCTCGATTGTACGGGCGAAGGTGCGGGGGAGGATCTGACCGGTATGAAACAGATCGCCAGCTATCAGGACAAAATCTACATTCTCGGCGATGGCATCAGCCACGATGCTGCCGAGCATACGGAAGAAGTCCTCGTAGCGTGCGGCTTCACCGCTGGAGGCCCGGTAGGTCTTGAGCCAGCAGGCCGCAGTA
>MTLE01000361.1_pt1 | contig 35093 bp, 21 predicted proteins | sample 1982461 | NCBI WGS metagenome assembly MTLE01 (sample SAMN05712605, study PRJNA340218) | biofilm metagenome | isolation source: sample SPL anode biofilm adapted to -200 mV | place: USA | collected 2012-02-03
ATGAAGTGTTTTGGCCTTTCATTTAGGATGTCAGTGTGTCGAAGTTGGGTGATACCTAAAATAGAAGCTCCGCTGGGATAAAAAAATCCGGATCGGCTCCCGCTTCTCCGGATAATATTATGAGTGTACCGACAGCAACTTAATTCAACATTTATAAAGGTCCACTCATTAGCTATTTTAAAACAAGTATAATGAAGCCTTATATACATCCCGTATTTCAGGCTTCTGTACTTTAGGTTTTCATCGCCTCATCATCATCTTCTTTATCAATAGATTAAAAGTCATCTATCGCAGCTTTAAAGAAGAACACTGAGAGACATCAAATATAGTAACATATTGTATATACTAAACAAATATTGAATATTTTTTTACAATTTGATTTAGATATAATGTGTTTTGTGTTGTAAACTATTGTAAATATGAATGTTGTGGTTTAGTGTTCTTGAGTTCGATTTAATAAAACATTGTCTTACTTTGAGGTATCTCTTGGGTGATTGATCTTTCCATTTCGATGTTTTATTTTATAATGACTGAATTAAATGTGCATTAAATGACTTTTCTTTTTACTGCCGTTACTACCGTATTGTACGATTGAAATTTCCTGCTATTCAGTAATAATACGTTATAAATCACTATTGTTAAACAAGTCATTCCTATGAAATAGAATGGCTGGTTGTTTCGTGTTCTAGCCAATAATCCACTTAATTAGTTTAAAATTTTTAAATGGAACATATTTTAGCGGTAGATCTATCCATGTTGGCGTTGATACAATTGCTCTTGAGTTACTGAAAGCCAAAAAGCTACCCAGTCCATGGTATTTTCCCATACCACTATTTCCTACTCCCCCGAATGGTAGGTGATGATTAGCAATATGCATTAGTGTATCATTTATACAACCTCCTCCTGATGTGGTTTTCAAGAGGATATCTCTTCCATTTGAGTTAGTCCCAAAATAATAGAAGGCTAATGGTTTCTCGTTATTGTTGATATGTTTGATTGCTTCATTAATATTGTTGAAGGTTATAACAGGTAAAATTGGTCCGAATATCTCTTCCTGCATGATCGGGTCGCTAGGTTTAATGGCCTCAATGATTGTGGGTGTTATGAACTTTTCATTAAGATCATAATCACCTCCAGCGTAAATGGTTCCCTTTTCAAGGAGTTTGAGAAGTCTTTGCATTGCCCTGTCACTAACAATGCGAGGGTAAAACCGACTCTTTTTTATATCCTCACCGTACATTTCTCTGATGTTTTTATCAATCAGATTTAATAGGTCATCTTTTACTTTCTCATGTACCAGCAGATAATCGGGGGCAATACAGGTCTGCCCGGCATTAATCATTTTCCCCCAGGCTATTCTTTTCGCAGCAACTTTGATATTTGCATCATGATCTACAATACAAGGACTTTTACCTCCTAGCTCAAGAATTACCGGTGTTAGGTGTTCAGATGCTGCTTTCATTACGATCTTTCCGAGTGCAGGACTTCCCGTGAAAAAGATCACATCATATTGTTTTTGGAGTAGGAGGGTATTTACTTCTCGTCGTCCTTGTATCAAAGTAATATATTCAGCAGGGAAAGTTGAAGTGATAATTTCTTCCATTACTGCCGCTGTTTTCGATGAATCCGGTGAGGGTTTCAGTACAGCACAGCACCCGGCTGAGATTGCACCTACGAGGGGGTTAAACAGGAGTTGAAAAGGATAGTTCCATGGGGCAATGATCAGAGCTACTCCAAGAGGTTCATATATGATTCGACTAGATGAAGGAAGAAGGTGAATAGGCGTCAATACTTTCTTAGGCTTACTCCACTTTTTTAGATGGCGAATATGGTTGTTTATCTCGCCTAAAACGATGCTTATCTCAGTAAGATATGCCTCTTCAGGTGATTTGTGCAGATCTTCCCAAAGTGCCTGTTCGATTTTTGGTTGAAACTTCAGTATTGCCTCTTTAAGATTTCTTAGCTGCTGTAGCCTGAAGGAGATGCTTTTTGTTTGGTTGGTCGAGAAGAAAGATTTAATACTTGTTAATCTTTCTTCTAGTAGATTTTCAATATTCTCGTTCATTGTGCTCTGTTTCTTGGTTTAGTGACCGCTGAAGTGGTTCATTGTTTTATAAATTCCAAAGATATTATCTGCTGCCCAGTCGAATAGATTTATTGACAGTAGTCCTTGGCTAATTCGTGTCAAATGGTAGAGGTATCCCGGGATTGTCAATAGTATTCGTCTCTTTTCGATGGCACGCACAATAGTGGCTGCAGCAACTTCAGGATTAAGAATGGGTAGACGTGATTGCACTCCGTCAAACATTCCTGTGTTAATATAGTAGGGAAGTATGGTTGTTATATAGATATTCTTTTTAGATTGTTTCATCTCAAGGCGAAGGCTGTCAGACCAACCCACAACGGCCCACTTGCTGGCGGCATAGACTGACATTTTAGGATTGGCGACAATCCCAGCTGAGGATGCAATGTTGCAGATCTGCCCCTTGTTAAGTGAGATCATATCACCCAGAAATTCTTGTGTTATGAGCATAGGAGCTGTCGCATTGATGTCCATAGTTTTTTGGATATCCTTTATTGTATGTTCTTCGAAGAGTTTTCCTATAATAATACCCGCATTGTTAATTAGAATATCAACATGCTTAATCTCCTTTTTAGTTTTGAGAGCCGTCTCTTTAATCTGAGTCATGTCTGAGACATCCACGCAGAAGGCATGAAGTTCTTTTTTGTGGTTGTGTTCATTGAGAACCTCTGCGATTTTAGCTTCATTGATATCCCAGATTACTACAACCGCATTTCGATCAAGAAATAGGCGAGTCATTATTCTTCCGATACCCGAAGCTCCGCCTGTGATTAGTATCGTTTTACCTGAAAAGTTCTTCATAATTATATGAATTGGTCAGGGCAAAGGTATTGTGAAGCGAAGTGATAGTCAATAGGCGAAAATTGGAAAGAAGATTGGGGCTTACATAGGAGACATAGTATGATTTTAAAGCTTAGCTAATGATGGATGGATAATAAAAGTAAAAGCGAAGTATAAAGGGACGAAATCAGAACTATTGGAAATAGGCATAAGATCAGGCATGTAGTGTAGTGGGGCTAATAAATTGTGTTAGATGTAAAGAAATTGTGAAGTCATTTCTTGCAGAACTCAGATCTCTTTTTTACCTTTGCATCATCAAACCAACGCGGAAATAGCTCAGTTGGTAGAGCACGACCTTGCCAAGGTCGGGGTCGCGGGTCCGAGTCCCGTTTTCCGCTCAAGTCCCGATTACCGATTTATTCGGGATTTTTACTAAGTTGTGAGATTCTTTGAAATAAAGACCACAAGCCCTGGTGGTGGAATGGTAGACACGAAGGACTTAAAATCCTTTGGCCTTTGCGGCTGTGCGGGTTCAAGTCCCGCCCGGGGTACCAAGTAATTTAAAAACCCTCTGTAGATTAAGAATTTACAGAGGGTTTTTTCTTTGGAGTTTAGCTTGTGCAGATCCCTATGGACAGTAGACATAGTGCCTTGGTACGAGTTTCTTTCTAAAGTTTATTGTAGAGTATTATCGGCTTTTTTAATAGCCTCACTTCCATAATATGAAACCCTGTTATCTCTCCAAACAGTCATTCTCGAGTTTTCGCACCTATCTCGTGCCTCTCCCATAATGGACTCTTTAAGCCTTATACAATAAGGCTTTTCGGAGACCTATTCCACATTTTTTTGCGTATATTATTAATTATGAAGAAAGTATCAGTTAGCCGTTTTGGAAAGCTTTTTGAAATGGAACACTCTTTATCAAAGTTCAACATACTATATATCCCCATTCATTTCATCTGTTCTTAAATGGGATTATCATGAAAGCGACATGAGAGAAATAAAAAAAGCCACTCGATGGAGTGGCTTAGAGCGGAAAACGGGACTCGGACCCGCGACCCCGACCTTGGCAAGGTCGTGCTCTACCAACTGAGCTATTTCCGCATTGGATTGGTGGTGCAAAGGTATGGAAGCTCTTTGAATTGTGCAAATCTCTTTTTGAAAAAGTGAGCCTCACATTGCATTTTTATCCTTTTTTCTTGGTGAGAAGTCCTTTAATATGGTTCAGTTTCATCAAAGCTTCTACCGGAGTAAGAGTATCAATGTTGGTGTCAATGATTTCGTCTTTTATCTGGAGTAGGAGAGGATCATCCAGTTGGATAAAGCTTAACTGATAGTTAGGGCCAATATCGCCTTTTTTCCCTCGGTTTCTTGGTTTGTCTGAGCTCTTGCTCATCACTTCGGCATTGTGAGACTCTTCTAATCTTTCAAGAAGCTCACCGGCACGATCAACCACCTTCTGGGGCATACCTGCCATGCGAGCAACATGTATCCCAAAGCTATGTTCACTACCCCCCTCCACTAATTTCCGTAAGAATATAATCTTCTTTCCAATCTCTTTGATGGAGATATGGAAGTTCCTTATTCTTGGAAAGATCTGAGTCATCTGGTTTAACTCATGATAATGGGTAGCAAAGAGAACCTTCGGCCTGAATAAAGGGTGATTGTGAAGGAATTCGGCTATTGACCAGGCAATAGAGATGCCATCATAGGTGCTTGTTCCGCGCCCTATTTCATCAAGCAAGATCAGACTTCGATCTGAAACATTATTTAGAATACTAGCTGTTTCCGTCATTTCAACCATGAAGGTTGATTCCCCGGTAGATAGGTTGTCACTGGCTCCAACACGAGTGAAGATCTTGTCAACCATGCCAATAGTTGCTTTTTCAGCAGGCACGAACGATCCAATCTGAGCCATGAGAACAATTAAAGCAGTTTGGCGCAATAGGGCAGATTTACCCGACATATTTGGGCCGGTGAGGATAATTACCTGTTGCGAATCACGATCAAGCCAGAGGTCGTTGCTTATGTATGTTTCGCCCGAGGGTAATAGTCGTTCTATAACAGGATGCCTACCTCCTTTGATGTCGAGGGTAGTCCCATCAGTCATTATTGGCTTTGTAAAGTTGTATTTTGTTGCGGCTGTGGCAAAAGAGACGAGTACATCAATTTTACCAAGAATAGCCGCATCAAGTTGAATAGGTTGGACAAACTCTGCCAGTTCACGAACCAGGTTATTGAAAAGGTCAGTCTCAATGGCTAGTATTTTCTCCTCTGCACCTAAGATTTTTTGCTCATACTCTTTAAGTTCCTCTGTAATATATCTCTCGGCATTAACGAGAGTTTGTTTACGCGTCCATTCAGCCGGCACCTTATCTTTATGAGCATTAGTGACCTCAAGGTAGTATCCAAAGACATTATTAAAGCTGATTTTGAGAGAAGTTATGCCAGTATTGGTTATCTCTCTTTGAAGAACCATATTTAGATACTCTTTACCAGAGGTGAGAAGTGTTCTTAGTTCATCAAGATCAGGATTAATACCTTCGGCAATAACGCCACCTTTATTCACCTGTACGGGGGGATCTTGCTGAATATGAGAACCAATAGTTGATGAAATAATTTCACAAGGATTAAGTTGATGTGCAAGACGTTGAAGTGGTTGACAAGAGGTTTCAATTAACAGATTCTTGATACTACCCACCGATTCAAGTGCCTTTTTTACCTGAAGTATTTCTCTAGGGTTAATTCGTCCGACTGCGGCTTTAGAGATAAGTCTTTCTAAGTCGCCGATCTGTTTGAGAAAAGCAATAATTTCTTCACGCAGCGTTGTTTGTTCAGCGAACCAACCGGTCATTTCATGCCTCTCTTCTACTGGTTGTTTCTCTTTAAGTGGTAGGGTGAGGTAACGTCGTAGAAGACGCGCGCCCATAGGAGAAGTGGTATGGTCGAAGACATCTAAAAGAGATTTAGCATTTTCGTTGAGTCCATAAATCAGTTCCAGATTACGGATGGTAAATCGATCAAGCCATACGTATTTGTCTTCTTCTAAACGAGAAAGGGAGGTTATATGAGCTGTTCTGTCATGGTGTGTTTCAGAGAGGTAGTGCAGAGCAGCCCCGGCGGCTACAATGGCTAAGGGCATTTCATGGATACCAAAGCCTCTGAGGTTAACAGTTTGGAAATGGCGGGTGAGGATATCTTGAGCGAAGTCGATAGTAAAAGCCCAGTCATCGAAGACCGTGGTAAAGAACTTATCGCCGAAAAGTTCGGTGAATTTGCGTTGTAGACCCTTTTGAAGGATCACCTCATTAGGGCGAAAAGTCTGAAAGAGCTTATCAGCATAATCAGGAGAACCTTGAGCAGCATAAAACTCACCTGTTGAGATATCAAGAAATGCAATTCCGAACTGTCCATCAGTAATATGGACAGATGCAAGGAAGTTATTTTCTTTTTGTTCAAGAATTTTATCGTTATATGAGACGCCAGGAGTAACAAGTTCTGTAACACCGCGTTTAACGATGGTCTTAGTCATTTTAGGGTCTTCAAGTTGATCGCAGATAGCGACTCGAAGCCCTGCCCTAACAAGTTTTGGGAGATAAGTGTCAAGGGCATGGTGGGGAAAGCCCGCTAATTCTACAAAGGAAGCGGCACCATTGGCTCTTTTCGTCAATACTATGCCAAGAATTCCACTGGCTCTGATGGCGTCTTCACCAAATGTTTCGTAAAAGTCGCCGACCCTGAATAACAATACCGCATCAGGATATTTGGCTTTAATTTTCATGTATTGCCGCATTAACGGGGTGTCGGCAATAGGATTAGATTCTTTTTGAGTCAACTTTTTGTGGCTTTAAAAGAGTTGTATATAGACAAAGTTATCTGAAAAAGGGAAACGTTAGGCTATTTTTAGGAACTTTGGCATGAAAATCGCAAGATTCAACAACCAGATAAAAATCTAATCATGAGAAAAACAAGCAACGATGAACTGGATCGGCTCGATCAGGATGGTTTTTATGAGGCCAATAAAATACCGGTGGTTGTTATTCTTGATAACATTAGAAGCCAGAGTAACACTGGTTCCTTTTTTCGTACCTGTGATGCATTTAGAATTGAGGAGTTAATTTTATGTGGAATTACGGCCACACCGCCTCACAGAGAGATCCAGAAGACAGCCTTGGGAGCTACAGAGACCGTTTCCTGGCGGTATTCTCAGGATACAGTGGAAGTGATTAATGAGTTACGTCAAAAGGGTTATATTATTATTAGCGTTGAACAGGCCGAACCACATCAAGATTTGTTAGTTCATGAATTTGATTTTGGTAGACCAACTGCGTTAATTTTCGGGAATGAGGTAGATGGAGTATCTGAAGAGGTAATGAATTGTGTTGACTATGCGATAGAAATTCCTCAATCTGGGACTAAGCACTCGTTAAATGTTGCAGTATCAGGGGGTATTTTGCTATGGGAAATTTATAAGCAATATCGTATAAAAAATAAAAGTTGGATATGAACAAGATGCTTTTTTAGTCGTTGATATTTAGTGATATATGTATTCATTTTTTGCAATGGTACCAATATTGTTAAATGAAAATGAAACATAACTGAGTAACAGACGTAAAACAGATTGGTACAGATGTGAAAAAAAATTAAAATCTGATACAATAATATGCCAGTAATTGGTAAAATACTATATTTTTGTAGGTGAAATTCAGAAATTATTAATTTATAAATCCGCTCCCATGAAAAAAATCTATGTTTCGGTAATCAAGGTCATGCTGTTGGCCCTGATAGTTTTAAGTCCGACTGTTTTTTACGGGCAGAAAGCGCAAAAACCTTCGGCTCGGAGTCAGTTTGATCCTTATTGGTATGTAGGTGCCAATGCAGGATTGAGTTTATTGCATGGTGATATCACCAAATACCGTGTAATGCCTGATGGAGATCATATTAAATTTGGTTTTAGTGGCCTTTTTGGACGTCAATTAACTCCATTCTTCGGAGTACGTGGCCAGATAGGTTATGGCAAATATGCTGGTATTGAAGACCGTGCAGAGTATTCCTATTTAACAAACATTTACAACCAAGAGGTAAGTGGTGACTGGATTGACTATTCATTGCAGGCTACCTTTGATCTGGATCGACTGATTTTAGGATACAATCCTGATCGTCCTTTAGGTCTTTATGCTTTCGTTGGTATTGGTAATACTCAATATCGCGTTGAGAAAACTGATTTAACAACAAATACTGTTGTTAAACGCGGTTATGATGAGACAGATGGTGAAGGTGGTAAAGGTTTTAGTAGCCGTCGAGTAGTTGGTATGATCCCAGCTGGTCTTGGTATTAACATTCGCTTGGCCGAAAAATGGGATATGAATGTAGAGTCTTCAGTTCGTTTTACTGACACTGAAGGTATGGATATGGTTTCTGGTGGATCAAAAGAGATCAAAAACGACTTCTATAGCTACACTTCTCTAGGTTTCACTTATAAATTCGGTGCCGGATCTAATATCAACAAGATGCAGCGCGACTACGGTTTAGTAAAATATACCGTTGAGCCTGAAGTTTTAGAAACTACTGGTGATTCAATCCCCATAGTTATTCGTGGTGTCTTCCCTCCGAAGTATTTCAACAAGAAGGCTGCTATGTATTTCCAACCCGTTGTTAAGTACGGTGATAAGGAAATGAAGTTGAAGCCAATCATGCTTCGCGGTGAACAAGTACAAGGTGATGGTGATGTTATCAATTATAACAACGGAGGTTCATTCACCTACAAGACAACCATCCCTTATAGCCCAGAGCTAAATGTATCTGAAGTTCATGTAGCCCCTATCGTCTTTACTCCTAAAAAAGACCCCGTAAGTGCTAAGATGAATCCTGAAGAAATTGCTAAACGTTACAAGACTCTATCATTAGATGATCGTAAATTAGCTGATGGTGTTATCCATACTTGCAAAAGGATTGTTGCAGATCAGATAACATCAACTTCTGCTCATGGTTATCAGGCTGTTGTTGTTCTTACTAAGAATTCAAATATCTATTTCCCAAAGAATAAAGAGAAAGTTGATCTGAAATTCGGTTTGAATAAGGATAAAGCTAATGGTGAAGCACGCACACAGCTTTATGATAATATTTTAAAAGGATACAAAGTAAAGGATATTACCATCTCTGCATGGGCATCTCCTGAAGGTGAAGAGACTTTCAATGAAAACTTATCCGGGAAACGTGGTGAATCAGCTAAGAAGGCTGTTATCGCTGACCTGAATAAGATTAAGAAAGATCTAGCTAAGGCTAAGAATACTACCGCTACTATTGGTGATCCTTCAAAGGATTATACCTGGAATGTAACTGGTAATGGTCCAGATTGGAATGGCTTTATGAAGGCTATTGAAGCTTCAAACATTAAAGAAAAATCAACTATCCTTAATGTTGTAAATTCAGCCGATCCAAGCAAGAAGGAACAGGAAATTCGTAACATGATAGTTATCTATCCTGAAATCGAAAAAGATATTCTTCCTCCTCTCCGTCGTAGTGAGATATCTGTTAATGCATTTGAACCTAAGAGAACAAATGAAGAGATTGCTCAGTTGGCAACAACTGATCCTTCTAAGTTATCTAAGGAAGAGATACTCTTTGCTGCTACCTTAACTCAGGATGCAAATACACAAGCCGCTATCTATCGTTCTGCTGCTGCAAACTATCCAGATTGCTGGAAAGCTAATAACAATGCTGGTATTGCCGAAATGAAGCTAAATAACCTTGATAAGGCTGAAAGTTATTTGAATAAGGCTAATCAGTTATCACCGGATAATGGTGAAGTTATTAATAACCTTGGCGTTCTTTATGCAAAACGTGGTGACCTTAACAAGGCCAACATGAACTTTGAAAAGGCTAAGAAACTTGGTATCAATGAAGGCTATAACCTAGCTACTATCATGATTACTAAGGGTAAATATAGCGAAGCTCTTCCTGGACTGAAAGATCAGAAATGCAGTTATAACTTAGCACTTGCACAGATGCTTGCTAAGAATACTGCTGATGCTGCTCGTACGCTTGAGTGTGCTCCAAAAGATGCTAATATTTACTATTTAAGTGCTGTTCTTGGTGCTCGTACCAATAACACCTCAATGTTATACGAAAATCTGCAGAAAGCCGTTAAGGAAAATGCTTCTCTCAAATCTTCAGCTAAGACTGACAGAGAATTTGCGAAGTATTTCGATTTACCGGAGTTCCGCAAAATCGTTGAATAGTTTCTGATTTCATTAAAAAAGGCCACCTATTGGTGGCCTTTTTTTTTGATCAGGCTCGGGTTTCTTTACAAAATCGAAACAGGTATCCAGTTTTAAAAAGTATTATCTCTTCATGTGGTCTGGCATCTGGTTTTTCTTGTTAATTAAATGCGATTAATGCCTGTGGGGTATTCTGATTGAAGTGTCTTTTTAAGATAGTCGTAATCATTAATACTTGAAACAAAATCAAGCCTGCCGGCATCCACAATGACGATTCTGTTGTTAGGAAAGAGTCTGAAATAGTCGAAATAGCCCTGTTGTATCCTTTCAAGGTAATCGGAAGGTATTTGAGCCTCGTAGCTTCTTCCTCTTTTTCGGATGTTTTCAAGAAGACGCTCGATAGGATTATATAGATATACGATTAAATCTGGCGTGGGAAGTTGTGGGTGAATTATCTGAAAGAGCTTTTGGTAAAGGTTAAATTCATCATCCTGAAGAGTTGCTTTGGCAAAAATCAGTGACTTTTGAATGAAGTAGTCGCTAATTGTATGTTGATGAAAGAGGTCACCCGGAGATACCTCCTTTTTTAGTTGTTGATACCTCTCGGCTAAAAAGGAGAGTTCTAACGGGAAAGCATATTTCTCAGGTTCCTTATAGAATTTAGGGAGGAATGAGTTGTCCTCAAACTGTTCAAGGATGAGCCTGGCGTTTAAGTCGTTAGAAAGCATTCTACTGAATGTCGTTTTACCGGCACCAATACAGCCCTCAATGACAATATAGTTATATGGGATTTCCATTGTTACTTCTTTATGTACAAGGATGAGTCAGTTAGAATAGTTACTTCTCCATTGTCGGGACATTTATCTAAGAGTTCACTTGCAGTTAAACTCAATTTTGGATGCCTCCATAAGGGAGCAACTTCAGTAAGTGGAATTAGTGTGAATCTTCTTAAATGTAATCTGGGATGTGGGAGTATTAAGTTATCAGTATTTACAATCTTGTTATCAAAGTCGAGAATGTCAATGTCAATATTTCTAGAAGAGTAGCTGCTATCTTTATTTTCTGTATTTGTTGATGTTGTTGCTCTCTCTCTTCCAAGTTCTTTTTCGATGGAAAGACATCTTTCCATTAAAGTAAAACAATCAATAGGCGTTGATAGTACCACAACTGCGTTGTAAAAAGTCGTCTCAGCTTTAAATCCCCATGCTGGTGATTCGTAGATGGAAGAAAATCTCACTACCTCACCAATTGAAGATAAACTATTCATCGCTTCATTAAGTAATCTGAGTTTGTCACCCAGATTACTACCAAGTAAGATTATTGCAGTATAGTAAGGTGTATTATTCATGATTCAAAGTTAAGAATCACATTGCAGAAGGTAAAGAAACTATTGAATCGGAGATGATATTTTGTGTAATATTGTAAGTAATATTAAAGAGTACGCAAAATGAAACAATTTCTAAAGTATTTTCTGGCATCATTGTTAGCTACAATAGTTAGCCTATTTCTTCTTGTGTTACTATTCTTTGGAATGGTGGCAAGTATCATGACTTTTTCGAAAAAGGAGGTTAATACTCCTGCTGAAAAGACTGTACTTGTAATCCGTCTGGAAGAACCTATTTTGGAGCGAAGTTCAAATAATCCTTTTAGTGGGTTTAGTTTTGCCAGCATGGATAATAACTCTACAGTTGGTCTTAATGAGATTCTTGAGAACATTGAAAAGGCTTCAAATGACACAAAGGTTAGTGGACTGTTATTAGAATTGACCTCTGTTTCCGGAGGGATGGCTGCTGTTGAGCAGATACGTAATGCCATTCTTAAGTTCAAAGAGAGTGGGAAATTTGTCTTTGCATACAGTGAAGGGATGAGTCAAGGTGCTTACTATATTGCTTCGGCAGCTGATCAGGTATTTCTACAACCCGAAGGTGGAATTGAACTAAAAGGGTTAAATGCTCAGATAATGTTCTATAAGAACCTTCTTGAAAAGGTTGGTGTAGAGATGCAGATTATAAGACATGGAAAGTTTAAAAGTGCTATTGAGCCCTATATACTTGATAAGATGAGCGAGGCGAATAAGGAACAAACAACAAAGTTTGTAGGAAGTATTTGGCAGTCTATTGTAGAACAGATTGCAACTTCACGCGCTATCACTGCTGATCGTGTTAATCAGATTGCAGATAGCATGACTGCCTTTGATGCGAAAGGCGCTTTACGTAGTAAGTTAGTTGATGGACTGAAGTACCGTGATGAATTAGTTGACCTACTTAAACAGAAAGTTGGTGTCTCTGATTCTGATAGCCTAAATATGATGGAGTTTTCTGATTATTTTACTGCACCTGATCCTGTAAAGAAGAAGACCATCAGAAGTAAAAAGGTTGCAGTTATTTATGCTCAGGGTGAAATTCAATCAGGTGAGGGTTCTGATGAGATCATTGGCTCAGACAGAATAGCAGAAGCTATTCGTATAGCACGTTTAGATGATAAGGTCAAAGCTATTGTGTTAAGAGTAAATTCTCCAGGTGGTAGCGCATTGGCTTCAGATGTAATCTGGAGAGAAATGGTTCTCGCAAAAATGGCAAAACCTGTTATTGCATCAATGGGTGATGTTGCAGCCTCCGGAGGTTATTATATTGCTTGCGCTGCCGATACAATCATGGCAATGCCTACTACTATTACCGGATCAATCGGGGTGTTTGGGATGATTCCAAATGCGAAAAAGCTTCTTAATGAGAAGATTGGTGTCTCTTTTGATGAGGTCTCTACTAATGCTAACTCTGGATATGGAACTCTTGTTGCCCCAATGACTCCCTACCAATTAGCTATTACCCAAAAGAGTGTTGAACAGGTTTATGATGTCTTCATCTCTCATGTGGCTGAAGGTCGTGGTATGACTAAAGCTCAGGTTGATTCAATTGGACAAGGTCGTGTTTGGAGTGGTACAGATGCTAAGCAGATTGGTTTGGTTGACCTTTTCGGAAATCTGCAAGATGCTGTTAAATTAGCTGCTTCATTGGCGAAATTGGATGAGTACAGAGTTGTTGAGTATCCTGTTCAGAAGGATCCATTTGAAGAGATATTAAGCTCATTCGGTAAGAAGAAAGCAATGGTTGATGAACTAGCCAACCAACTCCCCGTATTAGGTGATGCTGTTAAAGCATTCCATATGATGAAGGAAGATGACAGAATCCAGGCAAGAATGCCAATGGATATTCGATTCTATTAATAGATTGTTTAATCAATAATATAGTAGGGGGGCTGGTCATTGATCCGTCCCCCTTAATTTTTAAAATGGATACAATTACTGATCAGAAAAGAACACTGCGAAAGCATGTACGTGCGTTAAAAAAAGAGATGACCGCAGTCAATATTGGAATAGAAAGCCAAAATGTCATCTCTACTCTGGAGGGTCTGCCTTGTTTTAAAGAGGCTAAGGTTATAATGGCATATTGGTCGATGGATGATGAGGTTGATATACGGGAGGCTATTATCCGTTGGTCTAAAACAAAAAGGATTATCCTTCCTGTAGTTGATGGCGAGAGCTTGTTGTTAAAGGAGTTTACAGGCCTTGAAGAGCTACAGCCTGGGGATCTTTTTTCTATTCCGGAGCCTTCTGGATCAACAATTGAAGATCCTGAAAAAATAGAACTCATTGTAGTGCCTGGCGTAGCCTTTAGCAGAAAACTTCAACGAATGGGTCGTGGAAAGGCGTATTATGATCATCTATTAGATAGTCTGTCAGCCGTTCGAGTTGGGATTTGTTTTTCATGTCAGCTCTTTGACGATATCCCGTGTGAAGCTCATGATTTACTTATGGACTTTGTTGTTACTCCTAATGAATTGATTAATAGTTAATCAGTGGTATTTGTTTCATCATATTTGTCCCTATTCTTACCTTAACAACCTCTTTATATCGATATCTCTTATTATTATAGTCTAATTGGCATCTTATTTGCGACCGCAAGGATGGTTGATTAAAAGGATTAAGAACGAGCGTTCATATTTGTTATATTTACAACTTAATTCATTGGTTTGATTATATAGTTCTTACCAATGAATGAGACCAGAATTCTTGCGTGACCAACAAATGATATGAAATATTGTTTTTTATACATGCTATTACAAATTAATAACTAAAATATTGACGATGAGTATTACGAAAGAGCAAGTCCTCGCTGCCCTTAGACATGTTAATGACCCAGATCTTCGGAAAGATTTGGTTACATTAAACATGATTGATAAGGTTGAAATAGAGGGTAATACGGTCAGGTTTGATATAGTCTTAACGACGCCTGCTTGTCCGATGAAGAACTTAATTCAAACAGACTGTATCGAAGCGATTCATACATATGTAGGAAGTGATGTTGTAGTAGAAGCGAATCTGACATCAAAGGTTACAAGTAAGCGTAATCAAGCTGAATCAATGATGACCGGGGTTAAGAATATAATAGCGGTTTCCTCTGGTAAAGGTGGTGTTGGTAAAAGCACAATCGCTGCAAATTTGGCAGTAGCACTTGCCAAGACTGGCGCACGAGTGGGATTACTTGATGCCGATATCTACGGGCCATCAGTTCCTTTAATGTTTGGATTGATGGATGCTCGTCCTAGTGCAATTAAAAAAGATGGTAAAGACTTGATTGTTCCAATAGAGAAATATGGGGTACATCTTCTCTCTATTGGCTTCTTTGTTGACCCTGCTAAAGCTCTTGTATGGAGAGGGCCAATGGCATCTAATGCTTTAATTCAGTTATTTAGTGAATCGGAGTGGGGTGAATTGGATTATGTAGTTATAGATATGCCTCCCGGAACCGGAGATATTCATTTAACTCTTGTTCAGCAGCTACCTGTTACAGGAGTTGTTATTGTAACCACGCCTCAGGAGATGGCTCTCGCAGATGCAAGAAAGTCTCTGGATATGTATACAGGAGATAAAGTTAATGTCCCGGTAATTGGAATTGTTGAGAATATGGCTTGGTTTACTCCGGCAGAGCTACCTGAAAATAAATACTATATTTTCGGAAATGGTGGTGGGGAGCGATTGGCTAATGAATCGGATGTTCCACTTTTGGGTAGGATTCCTATTGTTCAATCGATCTGTGATGGCGGAGAGGTCGGAGAGCCAGTTGCTTTGAAAGAGGGAAGCATTGAATCTAATGCATTTAATGAGCTTGCCTCAGAAGTTGCAAGGCAGGTTGCTTTGCGTAATGCTTCAATTCCTCCAACAAGAAGGGTTGAAATAGATCCCAACACCTTGAGTTAAAATTGGATTTCCTGAAATTAGCTTATAAATTAAAGTGTTTTTGGGCTTATAGAATGGCTCAAATCACAGTTTGATAAAAAAGGGCTAACTCATCTAGAGTTAGCCCTTTTTTAAATTATCCTCAGTATATAAGGCAGTTTGAAATATTTCCATATCTCACTGATAACTTAAGTATAGGTTTAATTATCAGAGAATAATGTTTATTTCTAGGCTGTTTAGTTTTCACGTAGGAATTCTTTTCGGAGCTTTGCCTGCTCTTCAGGAGTTAGTTTTTGGTAGTCAAAGAGAGAAGACTCCCAATCACCGTACATTGGGTTAGGTAGCACGATGAAACGTTTGCCAAACTCGTTTCTTATGCTGTCAGTAACGAAGTTTCTTTCATAAGGGCATCTTTTCTCAAAGATGTCAGTAAAATCGTTTAGATTGTCACCAATCAGCATGATGATTTTATGGCTTTTAAGGAGATTTTGCCGGCGTTCTTCTTTGTTTGAGGTGTTTGTTTTGAGCATTAGATGAGTGTCATCTGCCATAGGGAATCCAGCTTGTTTTAAGTTCTTAATGGTAGCTTCCTTTTCCTCAACTTTTCTGTTAGAGATATAGAATACCTCTACATTCTTTGATGATGCATAATTAAGGAATTCAACCGCACCAGGGATCGCTAGTGCATTACTTTCAGCAACCCATTCACTCCATCCTTTTGGGTATACTGTTTTGTTAATTATACACCTCGCTTCAAATGGGCTATTATCCAGCACCGTTTCATCGATATCTACAACTATGGCGAGTTTACCAGAGAGCGGTTTGCTTAGTGTTTGATCTAATCTTAATTGGGCAAGATTATATGCTTGGTAGCAGAGTGCCTTCATCTCTCCGGCGCGTTGATACCAGATGGTTGCATTAAGTAAATGGTCGTTGTTTATCTTCTGTCCGAAACTAGGGACATTGTTGAAGAGCGATACCACAACAAAAGCAAATAGGATTTTAGCAGTGTTCCTCATTTTTGTATTCTTAATTTATATCTTATTTATTTATCGTGAAAACATAAAAGGTACCTAAGCAACAACAAAAGTAGTTATTTGCTGAAGTCAATGGGGTTAATCTGACTCATGTGACGAAGGATAGCATTTCTTCTGCCAGCAACATAAGGAGATGGTTTTGCTGGGTTTCTTCTTCGAGGGTCTGGAAGGCAGGCTGCAATGGCTGCTGCTTCAGCCTTTGTTAATTGGGACGGCTTTTTATTAAAGAAATGGGGCGCAGCGGCACCAACCCCATAATAGCCGTTGCCCATCTCTGCCACATTTAGATAGACTTCCATAATTCTCTCTTTACTCCAAAATACCTCAATCAAAACGGTGAAATAGACCTCTAATCCTTTCCTTAACCATGTTCTGGCTGGCCATAAGAATACATTCTTTGCTGTTTGTTGGGAGATGGTAGAGGCACCTCTTTTCTTACGGCTATGTTCGTTATGTTTTCTGGCTTTATCTATTGCATTAAAGTCAAATCCGTAATGCTCAAGGAAAAGTTGGTCTTCAGATGCAACAACTGCACGCACCATATTAGGCGAAATTTCATCAATGGAAGTCCACTTTTTGTGTATTCCAACCGGCTCGCCTGAAAAGATGCCTTCTACTAATCGGATAACCATTAAAGGGGTGATAGGAACTCTGACAAAACTATAGATGATTGTAGTTGCAAGAGATGATAAAAAGAAAAACAAAACAATACGCAATGTCCATCGTATAATGTTCTTTTTGAGGTTTTTCGTTTTCATTTAATGTTAATTTATCCTTTTATTCCCATCTTATTAGAATTCATTAAGAGCCTGAATTCTCTGTCTGCAAGTCTCCTTACAATGTTGTCGCATTGAACAGGTGGAAACCTTTTTAATTGGGATTTGTTTTTCTATCTTTAATTGTTTGTCAGATGACAAAATTACAAAAGCAAAGGTTAATTGTATTAGAATAATACGAAAAGTAAATAGTATGAAGAATTTTATCTATCAAAATCCTGTTAAGATTCTTTTTGGCAAAGGTCAGATTAGTCGCTTACAGAATGAAGTGCCAAAGGGGGCAAAAGTGATGTTGACCTATGGAGGAGGGTCTATCTTTAAAAACGGTGTATATAGTCAGGTTTGTGAGGCTTTAAAAGGTTATAGTGTCATTGAATTTGGCGGCATTGAGCCTAACCCGCGTTTTGAGACTTTGATGAAAGCGGTTGCAATTGCAAGAACTGAGAACGTGGATTTTCTGCTTGCAGTGGGCGGAGGCTCAGTTATTGACGGTACTAAGTTTATTGCTGCAGCTGTGCCATTTGATGGAGATCCCTGGGAGATTCTTTCCAAAGGAGCAAGGATTAAAGAAGCTGTTAAACTTGGGACAGTACTCACGCTACCAGCAACTGGCTCTGAAATGAACAGTAATTCAGTTGTAACTAACGAGAAACTTCAACGAAAACTCGCGTTTGCATCGCCTTTTGTCTATCCTGTGTTCTCTATTCTTGATCCGGAAGTTACTTACTCGTTGCCTAAAAGACAAGTTGCTAATGGATTAGTAGATAGTTTTGTTCATGTAATGGAGCAATATATGACAATCCCATCTGATGCTCCATTAAACGATAGATTAGCTGAGTCTATTCTTAAGACGTTAGTAGAATTGGCTCCAGATGCTCTAAATGATATACCTGATTATGAGAATAGAGCAAACCTGATGTGGTCGAGTACAATGGCTCTGAATGGATTAATCGGACTTGGGGTTCCAAATGATTGGGCTACCCACGGCATTGGACATGAACTTACTGCTTTACATGGAATTGACCATGCAGTTACATTGGCAATCGTTCTTCCAGGTTTACTTCGTGTGATGAAGGATCAAAAAAGATACAAACTTCTGCAGTATGCTGACCGAGTATGGCAATTAACTGAAGGTTCAGAGGAGGAGCGGATTGAAAAATGCATTCAACTCACAGAAGATTTTTTCAGGTCTACTGGTATTTTAACCCGCCTATCTGAGCACAATGTTGGGTTTGAAACTATTGACGAAATAGTAAGGAGGTTTAGTCTTCCAGGAGCCCACAAGCTTGGTGAGCTTGGCAATATTGATGCAGATAAGATTAAGCAAATATTGGTTTCGCGAGTATAGCGAATTGTAGTAATTTAGCCGGAATCTAATAAGCCTTCCGGCTTTTTTAATTATGAGTAAAATAATCAGACTCTTTATCGTTATTGCAAGCTCTTTCTCTTCAATATTATGCTATTCGCAAGAGTTAAAGCCTTTGCGTGAAGATATTCTATTTCTATCTTCCCATCTAAATTATTTAGCTTCTGACAAATTAGAGGGGAGAAATACTCCATCTGTTGGACTTGACTCTGCGGCTCGATACATCGAGAAGACCTTTATTCATTTAGGTATTCCTCCAGCCTATCCCACTTATCGAAATAGTCTTGGATTATCAAGGGTAAGATTAGGATCTAACGCTTCTCTTTCAACCCGAAGCGGGAGTGGTGTTGTAACCAAATTCAAGATCAAGTCTGATTTTATTCCATTTGATTTCTCTTCACAAGATTCTATTACTGCTCCTGTAGTATTTGCCGGTTTTGGTTTGAGTATTAATGATGCTAATTATAATAATTACAAAGAGATCAATGTAAAGGGTCGTATTGTAATTCTTTTAACTGGAGTGCCATCCTCTTCTGACTCTTCCGACTATTTCAAGAAACATGAGACTGACGTGGCTTATTCTGTGGAGTCAAAGGTGCAAACTGCTATAAAAGCCGGTGCTGTTGGAGTTATCGTCATTACTGATCCTATTAAGCATCTTCTGTTGAATCCTGTTGGATATCCCTGGCCCGAGCTCTATAAGAATTTTCCATTAGATGCCTCCCCTTGGCGTATGACAGATACCATCAAACAAAGAATACCTGTCTTCCATGTAGGTGAGTCTTTTGTGAATGCGGTTTTTGGGAGTGTCAATAGCCTTAAGCAACTGATTAGTCGATTAAATAGTGGGGAATCTCTGAAATCTCTACAACCGGGACTTAACCTCGTCTCTATGAAGTCGACGATTTATGATGAACCAATAAGTGCAGATAATGTGGCAGCTGTTATTACAGGGTCAGATCCTGATCTTAATCATCAGGTTATTGTTATAGGTGCACATTATGACCACTTAGGCATGCTAAAAAAGTATGCTAAAGGGGATGATTATATCTTTAACGGTGCTGATGATAATGCTTCTGGGACCAGTTCAGTATTAGCAATAGCCAGGAATTTCATGCTTCAGCCTTTCAAGCCAAAACGAAGTGTCATTTTTGTTTTGTTTGCAGGTGAGGAGAAAGGTTTATGGGGTTCCAGAGCTTTTGTAAGTGCACCTCCCGTTTCTACATCATCAATTGTTGCGATGATTAATTTAGACATGGTTAGTCGCGCAGCAGATACCCTTTACCTTGAAGGAGCATCGAATAGTCCTGCGCTTACTCAGATCGTAAAGGATATCAACAGTAACTTCGGCTTTAAACTAATCACCCCTAAGGGTAATGCATTTCAGGGCAGCAGCGATCATGCCCCATTTGCCGGGAAGGGTATTCCCTTTATTTTCTTTTTTACAGGATTGCATAAAGATTACCATCGGGTCACGGATGAGGTTACTAAGTGCGATTTTGAAAAGGCAACCCAAGTGGCACGATTGGCTTTTTTAACCGCTTGGCAAATTGCAAATGAAATTAAGACCTATTAGGTGAGTATTGAAATTTATTAACTTTATCAAAAAATCGAATATGAAAAGAATCGTCTTCTCTCTACTCCTGGTAACACTATTTAGTATTGGTAATGCTCAGGATTTTAGCCTTAAATTAAAACCTAAAGCTGGTAGTCAGGTAACCTACACAATGACCGTTGAAGGGAAAACGACCCAAAGCATGATGGGACAAGAAATGACAATGAATACCAATTCAAGTGGTAGTCAGGAGGTCTCATTTACAAAGGTTAATTCTGATGGGTCAATCATCTTTACTGAAAAGAGTGTGGTTGATTTTGTGAAGATTTCATCTGCTGCTATGGATACAACAATGAATCCAGGTGAAAAAGGTATTGAAAATTACGCTGTAACTGTTGATAAGCTTGGTAATGTTCTTTCAAAGAAGAGCCTAAAGACTGATGATAATCCATCAGGTATGGGTGGAATGATGGGTGCTTCAAGTGGTTTATCCGCATTTATCATTATCCCTGACGGAAAGATTAAAGTAGGTGATTCTTGGACTACTGATAGAACTGACACAATCGAGTTTATGGGAGGTAAAGTTGTTAATACAACAACTGCTGAATATACATTGGTTGGTCAAGTTAAAAAGGGCTCAACAAAATGTCTTGAATTTAAAACAATTGCTAACATCAGCAGTGAAGGATCTACTTCTATGCAAGGTATGGATTTCCAAATTGAGGGTACTGGTAAAATAGCTGGTACGGTATGGGTTGAGTCAAAGACCGGAGTTATTTATGAGGAGGAATCATCGAATAACACTCAATTGACTCTTGCACTTAGTGGCCCTCAATCCATGACTATTCCTATGGTTCAAGAAATGAAAGTAAGAAGAGTTCGTAAATAGCTTTTTTCTGCTTAAAAGAAAAGAGTCATTGATTTGCTTCAATGGCTCTTTCCTTTTTAAAGGATAAATAGGAATGTGATTTTATACAGTTGAAATTTACCTAGTTATTAATCCACAATATTGAGTTTCCGGTTCCTTCTTCATTGTCCTCCCAGTCTGAGTTTTCCGGATCTAGTATCCAGTCTCCATCAACAATGTACTTATAGAGAACTTTACCTTTTGGTAGAGAAAGACTAATCTCCCAATGATTCTCTTTTTTTATCATCTCAAAGCTCTCCTGTTCCCAATTGTTAAATGTCCCCGTAACAATTACTTTCTTTGCTTCACTATTTTTATTAAAGGTAAATGTATGGTTAGGATTAAGAATTAGCAGAGAATTGGTTATGCCATTACTAGTTTTTGTCATAGAATTCTTGGGATCATTAATCCATTCTCCATCGACAATAAACTTATATTCATGATTCCCAGATCCAAGTACATAGGAACAACCCCATGAATTACCACTTTTCGTCATTTTTATCTCTGACGTATTCCAATTATTAAAACTTCCTGATAGAATGACACTCTTCGCATGAGGAAATCCTTCCAGTTGAAAATGAACAGAATCCCCAATTGCAATTATTGAGTTAAAGTCGCCATGACCATCTGGCATTCTATGAGGGTTTAATGGATCAGCCATCCATACGTTATCGGCTATAAATTTATAAGTATGGGTTCCATCATTTAACCATACTGGAAGGTACCATAGATTTCCTTTTTTTATTAGTTTGACATCCGATGGGTCCCAGTTATTAAAGCTCCCGGCAAGATAAACCTGACGGCACTCTTTATTTAATTTTAGTTTGAATTGGTGATTTGGTATAAAGAGGACGGAGTTCTCACCTCCTTGAAGGTCATCTGTGGTCAATTGGTTTGATTCATCAGCTCTCCATTCCCCATCAATTATATACTTGTACTCGTAATAGCCTGCCTTAAGTGGAATAGATATAAACCATCCGAGAGCATTTTTATGCATCCTCAATTGTTGTGTATTCCAGTTGTTAAATGAGCCAGAAAGGATCACCTGATTTGCATTCTTTGATCCAAACAGCTGGAATGTGGTGCTATCAGGTGTTATTATTACAGCTTTTTCATTTGTAAGCTTGTTAAATCCCCAATTTCTCTTTGATATTTGTGGAGGATTCGGTTGGTTAAAGAAAGATGAAACAAACGGGATGTTAAGATTTATTGTGATGCCTTTGTTGTCTATTTCTTTCCAAAGAACAACTCTTTTGTTTTTCCTCCTTTTAGTATACCAGGTATCACCATTGTAGGTGAATGAGGTCTTATACTTAAGCGCTGAATGATATAGTGTAGAATCAATGCCAAAAAGATCTTTTAATTGCTTTAATTCTGTTGAGGAGTAATCTGTCTTTAGATCAAATATCAGTTTTCCATTCACTATGCGACATACATCTTGTTCAATTTGTGCAAAGGAACTGAAAGAGATAAATGTCAGTGTTAAGAATATAAAGATTGTATATAGCTTCCTGTTCATGAGATCTTTATCTGTTTATAACCAATGGGGTCTTCTGTAATACTGTTATTTGATCATTAGGCTGAATATGGTATGAAAACATTTGGTTGTTAGGTTTGTTTTTTATCGCTTTATAAAATTTATCTGTTTTCATGTTTTATTCCCATAATTAGAGTAATATCCATTAAAGAACACTATTCTGTTATAACCTGTATATAGGAGAATGTTTCTTTTCTTAGATTAATGGTAATAATTTTATCATAAAAGAAGTCGTACCCAAGCATCCCATCGATAGAGACCCCGTAAGCTTCACTCATTTTGCTGAGGCTTGTAAGAATAACCTTCTGATTGTTTTGATCCTTATTTCCTATGGTAAGATTATTTAATTCACCAGAAAGTATTTCAACAGTTTGGTCACCAGCCCCTTTAAGCGTAGATCTCTTTTTTATCGTTACCATAGTTAGCACCGATTTACTTAAATTGTTATCCAGAACGTTACATTCTGCCCCTGTATCAAAGCAGAAGTTGAGCCTTCTCCCGTTAATTCTACCCTCAAGATATACAATATTATTTTTAAAGTCAATATCTATCGATTTTTCAGTTGACTCTGTTGTATTATAGAGTCTATTCCCTTTAGAATCTAGCTTAATAAGTTTAAGCTGATTCATACCCGGCATAAACACTATTTCGAAGTTTTTAAGAAGAGAGAGTCCAAAGAGCCCTAATATTTTAATTTTCTTAGAGTTTTCAAGATGACTTAGGTTGGCTGTCGAAACACGTTGTTTTGTAAACCTGAGACAGTCCACATTTAGAGTGTCTACCGTAATTTGACCAGATTCTGAGACCGTTCCACCTATTCCTGATCCAACTATTTCTTTAGTATGAAGATAATTTCTGAAATAGTTAATATTTAGTGTCACAGATGATGCTCCTGTGTCGAATATTAGATTGCCTTCTACTCCATCAATTTTAGCATCTATTATAAATAGGTGTCCAGTGCGCTTTAGAGGGATTGTGACCTCATTCATTTCTGGAATTGGATCCTGTAAACGATCAAAAGTAGTTTCATCAGTTAGAGATAATGAATTTGGGTTACATTCTGTATGGCTATTTCTCTTATTATTTTCAATGGCGGAAGAAATTTTTGGTAGACAAAGTAAGGCTAATAAAAGAAGTGATACGACAGAGAATGTATTTACTAAGGTTCTTCGTTGAATTAGTAAAAGTATCCACTTTCTGGATCGAAGGATTTTAATTTTGGATAGAAATATGTCTGCGATAGTTATACCGTTCATTTCTGCTTGTCACTGTTAGATTTTGAGTCTGAGCAAATTCTCAAAATAGATAGGGGATTATAGAAACACCCGATAGTGTGACGACTATCGGGTGTTTAGGTTACAGAATTATAAGAGATTAATACTATTTAATGAGTACAATCTTACCCGTTAAAATCTTTTCTGTTCCTGGATCACTAGATCCTGATCCCACAAATTTAACGACGTAGATATAGACTCCAGATGGGCAGGCTTTACCATTTGAATAACCATCCCATCCTGCATTAATATCATCAGATTGATAGATTACCATACCATGCCTATCAAAGATAGTCAGGTTGAACTTCATCGTTGGATCGGATGATACGAATCTGTAAACATCATTGACACCATCTCCGTTTGGAGTGAATGCATCAGGAGCAGAAAGAACTCCTGAGTTACACATATTTACTACAATGGTATCACTGGTAGCGCAACCTTCATTGCTTACTGTGACATAATATATGCCTGATTCTGTTACTTCACGCTTTCTTGATTGCGTGTAGTTATCCCACATATAGAATTGATTCCCAGTTGAAATACCTGCGTCAAGCGTGATAGGTTCGCATGTAAAGATGAATAGATCTTCACCAAGATTTACGAATGGACGAGGCACTACTTTAATGGTGACTGCAGCAGTATCTCTACATCCGAAATTAGAACGACCACGTACAACATATGTCTCGGTAAGCGTGGGATAACCTTTTACAATTGGACCATTAAGTGTATCCAATGTTGAAGTATTATTCCAAGTGTAAACAGACGCACCAGATGCAACTAAGGTAAACAGGGAGTCTCTACAAACAGATGTGTCTGATTGCGTTATCGTGATATTTGGTAATGGCATCAAGGTAAGTTGCATGCTATCTACAGCGTAACCACAAGGAGCGGCACCTGTTGATGTTAACTTCAGATAAATGGGTAAACCATTATTGATGTCATTGACGCCAGGAGTATAGGTTGGGTTTCTATCCGTTGGGTCATCAAAGACTCCATCTCCCGAGGTTGTCCACTCTCTTGAAATGCAATCATTTGATATGACGTCTTTAAAGGTGTATTTTTCATCAGCGCAGATAGAATCATTTGGACCTACTTCAACGGTTGGCATTGTCTTAATGACAATTTCTCTATGAGCGCATGCCGTAATGCCACATGAGCTATTCCAGTTTGCATAGTAGGTTGTAGATATTGGAGGTATTGGCGCAATCAGGGTATCTCCAATGCCTACAAGGGTTCCACGACATTCATCAATATACCATTTAACGGTATCTCCGTTGCCTCCTATTACCCAAAGCATGATGTTCCCGGCTTCGATGTTACAGTACGACTTTTTCTGAGTACCAATTGAATCGGGCATGATGGCTTCACTAACTTTTACTATTACAGGAACATAATCGGAGACCCCACAGACGTTTTCATTGCGTACGAGGTATGTTGTAGTTACTTGAGGCGCAAATAGTGTAAATGGGCTTTCCTTGCCTATTGGGATTGTATCAGTTGGTCTTACCTCGAACCAGCGGATTAGGGTACCATTCCCTCCTGATGCGGAAAGTGTTATGTATTTGACGTTACCCGGGCAATATCCCGTGGTGTCAACTTCTGCTGTTGTTGGAGGTAGTGGAGTATTTACAAAAATCTCTCCTGATGCACACTCGGTTACTCCACAATGATTTTCCCAACGAGCGAAGTATTGGGTTGGGACTATTGGAGCTGGTATCTCAAGAGTCTTTCCTGTTCCAATTTCAATTCCGTTGCAACTATTAATAAACCATCTGACTGTCTCCCCGTAAGAAGAGAGTGTATCTCCGTAGCCACCAACAATTGATAGCGTTACAGTTTGAACTGTACCCACGCAATAATTTGAGGAGTCTACAAGGATTGTATCAGGTGCAATAGGATTAGGAATTACAGTAATTAATGTAGAGTCGCATGCAGAAGTTCCACAAGTGTTTGTGTATCGAGCAAAATACCATGTTGATGTGTCGGGAGCTGTAACAGTAATGACCGGTGTGGTCCCGATTATCGCTGATCCACAACTTTGGGCGAACCATTCTATTGATGTCCCGTTTCCTCCATTGGCTGTAAGAGTGATACTTCCTGTATATCCTTTACAGTACTCATTGGTATCGGCAGTGAAGCTGGCTGGGGGTAATGGGGTATCTATCAATAATGTTACTGAAGAACATTCGGTTGTATCGCATCTGTTGGCTACAGCGGCATAGTAGGTTGTTGTAGAATCAGGCGTACTTATTGTTAAAGGATTTGTTTTACCTATAACGGTACCATTGCATGAATCTTGGAACCAGATAATGGTGTCAAGGGTGGTGAAGTTACCAACAGCTGTTAGTGTAACCGTTCCTGTCAAAGCGCAGCCAATTGGAGGATTTGCCTCAAGAGTGTCAATTGTTCCCGGATTAGGATAAACATCCACTCTCATTTGGGTGCATTCACTTTGTCCACAAGCATTCTCCCAACGGGCAAAATAGAAGGTAGAATCTGTCGGAGCATTGATTAGTAAAGGATTTCCAACGCCAAGATCCTCCCCGGTACATGAGTCTTTAAACCATCTGACTGAACTTCCTACTCCTCCTTGGGCCGTCAATAAAATTGCTCCTACCTGGCCGGTACAGAAGTCGTTTTGATCAGAGAAGAGTGTATCAGGTTTAACAGGCTGAGGAATTACAACAACTTCAAATGATGTGCATAAAGAGACATTGCATTTGTTCTTGTACCTGAGGTAATAGGTTGTTGTGCTATCGGGTGCAGCAATGGTAATAGGGTTTCCTGTCATCAGAGGAGTTAGCCCACAACCATCTGTGAACCATTGAATGGTATCTCCTGTGCCACCGAAGGCTTGTAATGTGATATTCGATATTGTTGTTGCACAATAATAATTGGTATCAACTGCTACGCTGTCAGGAGGCAGTGGTTGAGGTTGGACAGCAATTAAAACGGAATCGCAATCTGATACACCACAAGCGTTAAACCATCTGGCATAATACCAGGTTGAATCAGTAGGAGCAGCAAGGGTAATATCGGGTGTTAGTCCTACGATTGGGCCATTGCAGCTATTTTTATACCATCTTAAAACATCTCCCCGGCCACCTGCTGCATGAAGAGAGATAGAGGTAATTGTTCCATAACAGAAACTTGCTGTATCAGCATATACTGAATCTGGTACTATGGGTAGAGGTAAAACAATGATCTGGATAGAATCGGCATCTGCTTCGCCACAGTTACTCTCCCATCGTGCATAATACCATAGGCTATCATTAGGTGCAGTTACAACAATATGATCGCCTTTCCCAACGAGGGAATCTCCAGCTGCTTTAGCATACCAGAAGAGAGTATCTCCACTTCCTCCAGATGCTGAGAATGTTAACTGTGTGACTGTCCCCGGGCAATAGAAGTTTCTACTTACAGCAACTGAGGTAACTGGCTCTGGAAGAGGTTTAACAGAGGTTTGTGCTGTTGTCCTGTTTGAGCAAGAGTTAGCATCAGATGCAATGTAGGTAATTGTAAAGCTTCCTGCTCCGGCACTCTGGGGTGTAAATAATGCTGTTCCATTACCATTATCTTGAATTCCTGCTCCTGAGAAAATTCCCGAGGCTGGTGATCCTGTCAATGTTACAGGCGTATCATCTATGCAATAGTTGGCATCTAACCCTGTAATAGTAACAGTGGGTAATGCATAGACGGTGGTCTGGAATACTGTGTCTGCCTGACATCCATTCATGTCAGTGACATTGTAAGTGATATAGTAAGGGCCTCCAACGCCCGCTACTGAAGGTTTAAAGACACCCATTCCAATGTATAATGGCTCAACACCTGTGCCTGTAATATTTCCGAATGGCATGTAGTTTCCTACTAGAGTGTCGTTCGGAGAGTCAATGCAGTATGAGGCTTCAAGTCCTTCAATAACTGGAATTGGAAGTGCATTAACAATAATCGTCGCTGTGGCCTCATTTTCGCAATTGAAGCTATCAGTGTAGGTATATTTAATGGTATGGGTACCACTCCCTGCAACAGTTGGGTCAAATGAGGCTGATCCAGGAGTGGTGTTTGTAATACCAGGACCTGAGAATGTACCTCCTGGTGTTGGTGTTCCGGTTACTGTAACTGCTGGTGAGTTGACGCAAATTCTTGCAGGCAATCCTGATATGGTTACCTGAGGCAATGCATGAACAGTGGTATAGGCTGTATCTTTATTGACGCAACCATTATTTGAGATGAAGGTATAGACAATTGGCCAGGGACCACCAACTCCGGCTTGTGAAGGAGTAAAAGTAGCATTACCTGCTGCGCCCGGTTGGATACCTGGTCCACTGAATGTCCCAAACGGTGCTTTATTCCCAATAATAACAACTGGATTAGCATCAACACAGTAGTCTGGATCTAGATTTTGTATGCTGAGATTTGTAGGAGGGAAAACAATGACTTGTTTTGTTATTGAATCATCGCATCCTTCTGTACTAGTATAGGTATATCCAATGGTATGGGTTCCAGGTCCAGCGACAGTAGGGTCGAAGGAAGCTGTTCCGTTTGGATTGGATGTAATACCAGGTCCGAAGAAAGAGCTGTTTGTAGCGTGATTCCCATATAGATAATCAACAGGAGAATTGAAACAATAAGATGCTTCTAATCCTGTGAAGTCAACCTCTGGTCGTGGGGCAACTGTGACTTCGAGTTCAGCAATATTCGTACAATTATTGCCATTGGTGTATTGGTAAGTAATTGTATAAGGACCGCCTATTCCTGCAGTTTGAGGATCGAAAGTGGCTTGACCCGGTGTACCGTTGCTTATGCCTGGTCCTGCAAAATAACTATTGGTTGTATTGTTTCCAATAAGGGTTTGAGGCCCTGCGTCAATACACACGGTGCTTGAGAGACCAGTAAAAGAGACAACAGGTAGATCGTAAACGGTGGTGTTTTGGGATGCAGTGTTAGTACAACCATAGAAGTCGGTGTAGGTATAGGTAATTGGATAGGTACCTACGCCAGCTGTTGAAGGACTAAATTTGGCTGCTCCATTAGCTGCAAGAGTGACTCCTGTACCTGTGATTAGCCCCATCGGAGCCATATTCCCATTTATATCATCATCGTCACTATTTAGGCAGTAAGTTGGATTTAGACTTACTAAGGCAACAAAGGGTTTTTCTCTGATAAAAGTTGTCATGGTAGTATCATCAGAACATCCGTTTGGTGCTGTATATGTGTAGGTGACGGAATAAGTTGCGCCATTTGTAAGTCCGGCTGGATTAAAGGTGGTAATGCCTCCGGTAGTACTTACACCACCTGTTCCTGAGAAGCTACTATTGGTTGTGAAGTTACCATGAAGTGTATCAGCAGCACTGCCTTCGCAATAGTATGCCTCTAAGCCTGTGAAAGAGGCTACAGGGTTAGGTTTAACGACAACCTGAACATTGGCACAATTGCTATTAGCACAACTGTTTGTCCATTGAGCAAAGTAGGTGGTAGTGGTGGTTGGTGCAGCTATCGTCAGAGGATTACCTTGTCCGATAATTTGATTACTTCCACAGAAGCCTGTATACCATACAACTGATTGGCCTGAGCCGCCCACTGCCGTTAAAGTAATATCAGATAGTGTTCCTTTACAGAAAGAGGTTGAACTGGCTGTTACACTTGTAGGTGTTACAGGCAGCGGATTAACCGTAATTGTAATGGAGTCGCATGGGCTGGTATTACAGATGTTTTCATAGTAGGCAAAGTATTTAGTGGTAGTTGCAGGAGGAGCAATGATTGCTTGATTTCCAATCCAAATAGGAGTAGACCCGCAAGAACCAGCTGTCCATTTGAGTGTAGTGCCCGATCCTCCAACTGCTGTGAGTGTAATAGGTGTTGTTGACCCAAAGCAAACTTCAGTTTGGGTAGCAGTAATACTGGTTGGTTTTTCAGCTAAAGCATTGACATGCACAACCACCTGTTTACATTCAGAGAGACCGCAGCTACTTTCCCATCTTCCGTAAAGAACGGTAGTTGTTAAAGGAGTACCTATTGAAAGTGAGTTCCCTTCGGAAAAATAAGTTCCACCACAACTATTGGTATACCATCTGAAAATATCACCAGAGCCCCCTGTCACGGTTAGTGTAACGTTGCCTATTCCAGCACATGCATCAGGATTACTATTACTAATTGAGATGGCAGGAGTTGGTAACATTAATACATGGACGGTCAATGGGATTGTTGATGATACGCCACAAGGGTTTTCCCAACGCGCGTAATATATGGTGGTGGTATCCGGGGATAGTATAGTCAATGGAGAGCCTTTTCCCATTAATTGCGTACATGCATTGTCATAATACCATTTAAGGGTATCACCTGAACCACCTGCAACAGAAATGGTAATGTTTCCGGCATCCGTTTCACAGAAGTAGTCACGGTTTGTAGAGGCTACAAGAGGAGCAACAGGCAAGTTGTATTTGGTGCCAATAACAAAGGTGGTATCTTTTGTGCAACCATTGGCATCTGTGATCTGTAATGTGTAATTACCAATAGAGAGATTAATCAGGCTATCAGTAGTTGCACCAGTGTTCCAAAGGTATGAATAGGGTTTGGTGCCTCCGGTAACTTTGGTATAGATAGAGCCGTCATTGCCAGCTGGGCAGGTAACCTTGTTAACAATGGGAGCAACATACTTCGTACCTATAATGGTTTTTGAGTAAAAGCCATCTGTTTGTCCTGAGGAAACCAATAAGGTAGATCCAAAAGTAAGCGATTGTGTGAAACTACCGCCAATTAGGAGAGTTGATGGTGAACTGGTAGAAACAGTGTAAGCAACTTCATCTCCAATACCTCCTTGAGCAATAGTCTTAAGGAAACTTCCCGATTTATCTATTCTGCATGCGAAGAGATCCCCCCCCCCTTTTGATGTTAGCGTTTCTGTACCAAAGGTTGCTGAACCTGAGAATGACCCAGCGAGAACCATCTCATGATTTGTATAAGAACTGATGGCATAGGCTTTATCATCTCCTGTCCCTCCTGCTCTTACAGCCCAGGCGTGAGTGCCGTTTAAAGACCATGCAGAAGCAAAAACGTCTAATCCTCCATTACTTGTTAAGGTTTGCGATCCAAAGGTGGCAGTATTTCCAAACCATCCAGTTATAACTAATTGATTGTTGTTGATTATCATTGAAGATGGATAATCATCGAATGAGCCGCCAGCATTTTTAGCCCAGATAGGTGAGCCATATCTGTCATAAGCTGCTAAGAAAATATCGTTTGCTCCTGCTCCGGTAAGTGTTGTTGAGCCAATGGTGAGGCTAGATTGCATCGTTCCAGTGACATAAACGTTCCCCGAGTTATCAGCTACAATGGCTGTTCCACTTTCTGTGGAGGTTGTTCCAGCTTGAGTGATCCATTCTGGGATGCCGGCACTATTCCATTTAACAACAAAAATGTCTTTCCCTCCATTAGCAACCAGTGTTTGATTACCAAATTGGGCAGCACCCTCAAAGGCTCCCGTCAGATAGATATTATCATTATTGTCAATAAACATTCCGGTTGCTCTGTCATTAAGAGCACCTCCTGCTGTTCTAGCCCAAAGCTGGGAGCCAAGTGAAGAGTAACGTGCTATGAAGATATCTTCACCGCCCTGGCTGTTTTTCGGTAAGGTGCCAAAGAGTGCATAATCGGTGAAATATCCAGAGATTGTGATTTCACCGGCTTTATTGATTGCTATAGCAGTTGGAGCGTCATTATTTGTTCCTCCAATTTGTCTTACCCATTGAATTATTCCGCTAGGATTGTATGAGGCAAGGAAGACATCTGTACCGCCATTACTGACTAAAGAATTGCTGCCAAATGTTGCAGTTCCTGAGAATATTCCGGTGACATAATGATTACCAGAGGCATCGTATAGGGAAGCAATGATAGCATCAGCCCCCAGTCCTCCAACTTTTCGGGTACTTCCCCATGTATTGGTGTCTACTCCAAATGATATTGGGGTAGGGGTGTCAATGCGCCAAGATCCCTGATAGGAACAGTTAGCAGCATCTTTGATGTTCACTGTGTAGGTGCCAGAGGCTAGATTAGAAATTGATGATGTGGTGCTGCCTGTGCTCCAATTGAAAGTATAAGGCGGATATGAGGAGGACGCTGTGATTGCGATAGATCCATTGTTCGCATTAGGGCAAGAAATGTGTTGAACAACCGGAAGAATGTTAAGGTTGCAATAGTCGCCATTCCATTGCCAAAGGTCATTGAAATATACCGGACCGGCAGCACTTCCAGAAACAACATAGGCATTATTTCCAATCACGAATGCGGCAGCTTGTCTGCGTGGCTGTCCTGGTAATGAGGCTTTTTGAACCCAAGCGTCGAATGAAGGGTTATACAACCAGAAGTCTTTAAGGGTGGATACTCCATCGTCTCCAGTTCCAACCCAACCCTGATTATTGAGGGTATAACTAACAGTAAAGGCTCTGGCTGATCCAGGAAAATTGTTTTTTTGTGACCAACTATCGTTTGCCGGATCATAAGCATAGAGCTGGTTTTGGTATCCGGCGTTGTATCCTAATCCAACATAACCATGAGTTAACGTGGTGAATACTGCACAGAAGGCTCTGCCACCAGCCGGATAATTTGATTTTGCTACCCAGGTATCTGTTACCGAGTTATATTGGTAGAAGTCGTTAAGGAAGGTTCCATTGTATCCTAATCCCATGTAACCGTTTCCGGCAAGGGTGAATCCAACAGCACCTTGTCTTTGTGACCCGCTAAAATCATTCTTCTGTAACCACGTATTGGTGGTTGATGACCAACTCCAGACATCCTTTAGGAAGTTGCCGTTATAGCCGGTGGCAACAAGAGCATCGTTGCCTAGTGGGATAATAACTGCTTCACTTCTTCCAGAACCTGGAATGTCAGCCTTTTGAGTCCATGATTCAGTAGTGGGATCATACTCCCAAAGATCTTTTTTATATGATCCATTGTACCCTAACCCCAAGTATCCTTTCCCATTTATTGAGAAGGCTATTGCACCCTGTCGTGATTCTCCTGTTAGTGAGGTTTTAGATAGCCAGGTGTCCTGACCATAAAGAAGACTTCCCTTGAGGAGTATGAGGGAAAGAAGCAGGTAAAAATGACTTTTAATAGTTTTCATCAGTTCCTCATTCGTGGATTGGAAATATAATCAATAGGTTATTTTCAAACTATCGAGTTGGTTTTTGCTAACCGTAGGAGGGAAGAGTCCCTTCTCTAAGTTGGCTTTAACCAACCTTGCAACTTTTAAAGCATCTTTTTCGGTTGAGAATGCCTTGTTGCCTTCAATCACCGGTATTGTAGGTTGGTTTATCATCACTTTATTGTTTTTAATGATTTGATAACCCCAACCTCCAGACGTTTTGATTGATTTAACCAGAAATTGGTTGAGTTCTTTCTTTTTCTTAGTATTCTTAGATACTTTGACAGATTGTGGTTGATTGTAGTTCTTTTGAAACGTGTAATCTTTATTTGCAACAAATATATTAACCTCTTCCGCTTTTACAAAACGAAAACAGACCAATGAGATAAACATTAGTCCTAAGATGAAAGAATATCTAGTTTGCGTTTTGTGCATTACGATTTGTCATGGAAGGTTTTGACAAGAGGTTTATTTATTTTTAGACAATCAAAAGAGGTTTAAGGTTGTATCTTTTAGTTAGTAGTATTCATAACTGTAGAGTAACGAAAATGATGCAATTGTATCGGTTTGTGGATCATATTTCATACTTGTAGTGCTACTTATCCTGTCGTTTTCGTCGTATTCATGTTTCTGTGAGTCTAATAGTTTCCCGTTAAGTAGTTTTCTCTCACTGAATACTTCACGACCTTTTTGGTCAAGTTCTACTGTAGTAAGATAAATTCCATGGATGTCTTCCCGCTTTTCGGAATAGCCGTTTTCCGTATATTCTTTTGTCAACTTTGCAACCAGCCGACCGTCAACTACATGTTTTTCAATCACCATTCTTCCCGTTTCATCATAAAATAAGGCTTTTTCACTTTGCTGCCCTTCACTGTTTTCTATGTGCGAGGTTATATTCTGTTGTTCATTGAATTCGTAAATCTCTTCTGCTATTACCTCATCGTTTTCGTCAGTGGTGATAATCTTTAGGTTCTGAGCTGAATCACGAATGAATTGTTTAGTGATGGTTGAATCTTCATCGCTGTCAACTAAAACCTCCCGAATCAATTGACCTTTTTCGTCATAGCTGAAGGTAGTCTCAGTCGTCGATCCATCATCAAATCTATGAATCATCTTGGTCACCTGTTGTTGATCATTGTATTCGTAAAAACGATCCTCCTTAGTCTCCATAGCTACGTCCTCAAATGTGCTTTGTAACCGAAGTCCGTTTTCAATGCGCAGAAAACTTCTCTGCTCGATGTTCCCATAAATATCGTAACCAATTTCCTCTATAGGCGTTCCGTCTTCAGAATATAGGGTCTCAGAAATAATAGTTTTGTTAGATAGATCCTCATTATCAAGTTCTTGTAGTTTGTGCGAGATTTGGTAGATTACTCTTTTCTTTAGATTCAATTTCATTGGGTGATTTTTGGAAGACAATAAGGACAAATATATGGAATTCACGGCTTTTATCAAGTGAATAATTCAAAAAAAACTGATAAAAAGGAGATTCTTCTCATAGCCTAACTTGGAGGGTTCAATGCCAGTTTTGATTAACCTTTATCTAGCTGTTAATGAGTACTAAGAATCTCACTGTACAAGCACGGTGCCGATTATCTGTAAACTCTATCAGAAGATTTGATCATATTAAGTTTGTCAAGAACTCTCTTTTGGTGTATAATCACCAAGCTTAATCCATGACCTTGTTGCCGCATTATTCCCTTGATTCATTTTTAATTTAGCTTCTTTCACTGGTTGTTTTGTGAATGTTATCGAATTAGCTTTTGAGTCTATTTCTTGATTTAATAATTGATTTATCTATCTGAAATGCTGGACTGTTTCAAATAGTATGCGTTATTTTTATCTGCTTGATGGATTTCAAATAGTTCCGGGTATTTTGTATAGCTCCTACATGATTGTGAACTCTAAATTGCCAGGTATTGTGAGTGGAAAATTATATTGCTCTTGCACTATAGATTTTAATTTGTTTATCAGTAACTTCCTGCTATCTAATGATCTCATATAATAAAGATTTGTATGGTAGTTAAGGAAGATTTGATAAGGATATTGTTTTCTTGTAAATATAAAGAATATTAGAACTCATTTTTCTATTGGAGAAAGCTAACGTTACTCGACTCTGTCTCGACTCTCTCTCGACTCTCTCTCTCAATCCACTCTCTATCCCCTCTTTGTCCTCTACC
>MTLE01000475.1_pt2 | contig 35070 bp, 28 predicted proteins | sample 1982461 | NCBI WGS metagenome assembly MTLE01 (sample SAMN05712605, study PRJNA340218) | biofilm metagenome | isolation source: sample SPL anode biofilm adapted to -200 mV | place: USA | collected 2012-02-03
TGCCTATCTGGCGGGCTTGGCCGTCGGCATGTGGCGCGACCGGCAGGAGATTGCCGGCCACTGGCAAGTGGATCGGATATTTACTCCGGCCATGGGACGGGCGGAGGCTGCCGATCTGCGGGGCAGGTGGGAGCGGGCGGTGGAGCGGTCCCGGGGCTGGGAGGCGCCATGACGCGAGCAGAGCTTTTGCAGCGGCTGGAGGGCGAGAAACGTTGGGACCTCTTGGTAATCGGTGGTGGAGCCACCGGCCTTGGCGTTGCGGTTGAGGGGGCCAGCCGCGGTTACCGGACGCTGCTTCTGGAGCGCGATGACTTCGGCAGCGGCACGTCCGGCCGGAGCACCAAACTGATCCACGGTGGAGTCCGCTACCTCCAGCAGGGGAACATCTCCCTGGTGCTCGAAGCCCTCCACGAACGGGGGGTATTGATCCGGAACGCACCGCACCTTGTTCATAACCTCTCCTTCGTGGTGCCGCTCTACGACTGGTGGGAGGGGCCTTTCTACGGCATAGGGCTGAAACTGTACGATATGCTGGCCGGGAAGCTCGGATTGGGGCCGTCCCAGCTGCTCTCCCGGGACGAAACTCTGCAACGCATCCCCACTGTCGAACCGTCCGGGCTGCGGGGAGGTGTCATCTACCACGACGGGCAGTTCGACGATGCCAGGCTGGCCGTGGCCCTTGCCCGTACCTGCGCCGACCTGGATGGCGTCCTCCTGAACCGTTTCGAAGTTTCCGGACTGCTCAAGAGCGGAGGCCTGATTCGCGGCGTGGCTGCCCTGGATCGGGAGACCGGCCGTGAATACGAGATCGAGGCACGGGTGGTGGTTAATGCCACCGGTCCTTTCTGCGATGCCCTGCGGCAGTTGGACGAACCCGGCGTCCCCCCGATCATCGCCCCGAGCCAGGGGGTGCATCTGGTGCTCCCTCAGGATTTTCTCCCCGGCGACAGCGCCATCATGGTCCCCCACACCGACGACGGCAGGGTGCTCTTTGCCGTACCCTGGCACGACCGCGTCATAGTCGGCACCACCGATACACCGGTGGAACGGGTCATGGCCGAGCCGTGCCCTCTGGCCCAGGAGGTGGAGTTCCTCCTGGAGCATGCCGGGCGCTACCTCTCCAGGGATCCGGGCATGGCGGACATCCTGAGTGTTTTTGCCGGACTGCGCCCCTTGGTGCGGGGGGGAAATGCGGCCAATACCGCTGCGCTCTCCCGCGATCACACCCTGCTGGTCTCTACCGGCGGACTGCTCACCATCACCGGCGGCAAGTGGACCACTTACCGAAAGATGGCCGAAGACACGGTGACCAGCGCCGCCAGGCTGGCCGGCCTGGAAGAGCGGCCGTCGAGTACGGCGGAGCTTCCCATCCATGGGTGGCTGTCTGAGCCCGGCGCTGCCGGCGAGTGGTCCATGTACGGAAGCGACAGTGCCGGTCTTGGGGAGTTGTGCGCTGAACGGCCGGAGCTGCATAGGCTCCTCCATCCCCGCCTGCCGTACCGGTTGGCCGAGGTGGTGTGGGGGGTGCGCCATGAGTGGGCGAGAAGTCTTGAGGATGTGTTGAGCCGGCGTACCAGGGCATTGATACTCGATGCCCGCGCCGCCAAAGAGGCGGCACCGGAGGTGGCCGCCCTGATGGCGATCGAATTGGGGCGCGATGAACGGTGGCAGGCGGAAGAAGTTGCGGCGTTCAATGCACTGGCCGATGGCTATCTTCCGTAATTCTTTAATCTCATCCGTGGTTTATGTCGGTATATCTACGGAAAAAGGCCAGCCCCTTCGGACTGGCCTTTCTTGTACCTTAAACAGTATCTTTCTACTTTTTCTTCTTGTCGGCCTTCGCATCAATGGTAGCCGCTTTCATGGTGTACTGCACGGTTGCCTTTGAGCCTACCTTCAGATCGCCGGTTACCTTGGTGTCCTTGTCCTTGGCGATCTCCCACTTCTCTTTCCCCTTTTGGATGACGATCATGTTGTCCTTCACTTCAAGGACGGGCCCCGTGGCCTGGTAGGTCTTAGTACCGGCAAAAGCCAGGGAAGAGGCGAGCATCAGGGCGGCGGTGAGCAGTGCGGTGCGTTTCATGGGTTTCCTCCTTGGTGTCGTGAAGCTGAAATGTATGGTTTTTAACGATACTCGATAAGGATACGTTGTCAATCGGAGGGGGGCACTTTATCGCGACCGGCGAGGGGGAAGATCCGGCAACCCGCGCACTGGCCAGCCGGTTGGCAAAGGACGAGCATTAAAAAGAAGAAAGTTACCGAACGAGGGGAGGGGGACGACAGGTTTTGGCCATTCGGGTGAAAATAAGTATGAAAAATGAAAATGGTACAAATTTTAAGTGTTTAAGGTAAAAAAGAGCCATAAAATTCAAGCAATTTAATTGATTGCCGCAAAAAGTGAATGTATAGTTCGCAGCACAAGGTCATTGGACCGAATGCATTGCAGTCGGCAGTTAAAAACACGCAAAAGGAAGATGTGATGCCGCGCCAAAGGAAAGGAGCTTGACGAGCAGGTGGACGGGGCAAGTTTCCTGAGAGAGGAGGCGAAGCCTTAGCGTGCCAATTTTACCTGCAAAAGTGAGCTTCTAAGCCTTGGCAATGCTTTTTGTGGGGATGATTATGATGTTATTCCAGTTGGTTAGCTCGGTCCGACCCTCAGGAACACTAGGCCAACCAAGCGCAACAGCGTTGAACCCGCTGTGCTCACCCCCGTTGATATGTTTTTTAACACTTTCCATTCTAAGGAGTCATGGAAATGAAATTTTTGCATCGATTGACTGTTGTTACGATCCTATTGCTATTTGTTTCAGGGTGTGGCGGCGGAACATCCGCCCCACCAGTGAGTGACACGACCGGTGCCATAGCTGGAGCAGTCATGCATGACGGTACCGGGATAGATGGAGTCAACGTAGCATTATCGGGGGATGGCAACGCAAATGTAATAACACGGGATGGCGGGAAATATTCGTTCACGAACCTAAGGCCGGGCACCTATACGGTAACGGCTGAACAAGTTGGTTATACTTTTGCGTCTGATCTCAACGAGATGAAACTTGCTGCAGGCAACTCGCTGACCTGCAACATTACAGCAACGAAACTAGGCATTCATGTCCCGGAAGATGCGGTCACACTGCAAAGTGCCATCGATCAGGCCACCAACGGACAAACGATCTATGTCGGCGATGGCATCTATCACGGCCTGGGAAACGTGGCGGTCTCCTTTAAGGGCAAAGCGGTCACCCTTAGGTCAAAATATGGGCCTAGTAAATGTATCGTCGATTGCGGAGGAGCCAATCAAGGGTTTATTCTCAGTAACAATGAAGACCGTTTCACCGTGATCCAAGGCTTTACCATAAAAAACTGTCAGGGCGGCTGGGGTGCTGCAGTCGAACTGGGCTGGGCTGACCCGACAATAAGAGGAAATATTTTCGATAGCAATTCTTATGGTGGTTTTGGCGCGGCCATTGGCGGGAACGGCTCCTCGCCAATAATAGAGAATAATATTTTCATGAACAATGCATGCGACAGCCAGTATTTATCTGGCGTTGTAAGTTTCGTCAACGGGTCGTCTCCCGTCATTCAAAACAATATTTTTCACGACAATAGTTGTCGAGCTATCAATATGACATTGCCAGCAGGCAATTCACCGAAGGTCATCAATAATACGATAGTCAGAAATCCTGTGGGTATTCATATTGATCGCCGAGTAGACACCAGCAGTCAGATATTCCATAACAATATACTTACAGAGAATACCATAGGACTGGAAGTAGTCTTTGGCTATGAATCTTATAATCCGACCTGGAAATATAACATGGTCTACAACAACTCAACAAATTACGATGGGATTGACGACCAGACAAATCTGAATGGCAACCTTTCACTCAATCCACTCTTTATAGATTCTCTGAACAACAAATTTCAATTGCAGCAGAATTCACCTTCGATTGACGCCGGGCTGTTATTCAATGCTCCTTCTGACGATTTCGACGGGATTCCGAGGCCCCAGAGAAATGGCATAGATATGGGCGCGTATGAATACCACTAGCAATCGAACACCTTGATACATGAGTTCTGAAGAACCAGAAAAACAAAAGGGGCAGCTCTCCATTTTCGAATTTTGGAAATTACAAATGCTCCCAACCAAACGATAGCACCCGCCCAGAACCGGCGGGTGAATCGCTCCTCCGTTGAGCGATAAAAAATGATGCGCAAACACTAAATTTTCGTTTTCAGAACGAGTGCCCATCTTCGGGCATAGAAAAGCATCACTGAAAAGCCACTAAAAACACAAACGCCGTGAGGCCCTGCAAATAGGCACTCACGGCGTTTGAGCATCTGCTGTCGTTAATTCAGTGAATCACAGCACCTTGTTCAGCGAGTACTCGATGATCCCCTGGGCACCGAGGGCCAGGAGTTGCGGCACTATCCGCCGCACTTCCTTCTCGTGAAGCACGCTCTCGATGGAGACCCACTCCGATTTGTAGAGATGGGAAACCGTGGGGCGGTTGAGGCTGGGAAGGATTTCCGTGATGGCTTCGACCTTGTCGTTGGGGGCGTTCATCTTGAGACCCACCATACCTTCGGCGGCCAGGGACGCCTTGAGGAGCGTGGCGATGGTCTCGATCTTCTGGCGCTTCCAGGGATCGGCCCAGGCGGCCTTGTTGGCGATGAGGACCGGCACCGACTCCATGAGGTCGCAGACGATGCGCAGGCCGTTGGCCTTGATGGTGGAGCCGGTTTCGGTCACCTCCACGATGGCGTCGCAGAGGCCGTCCACCACCTTGGCTTCGGTGGCCCCCCAGGAGAACTCCACGTTCACCGGGATGTTCCGCTCAGCGAAGTAGCGCTTGGTGAAGCCGACCAGTTCGGTGGAGATGGTGGCGCCGTGGAGGTCTTCGGGCTTTTGCACCGTCGAGTCCTTGGTGACCACCAGCACCCAGCGGGCCGGGCGGCGGGAGACTTTGGAGTAGACCATCTCGCAGACTTCCACCACGTCGGAGTCGTTCTCCCTGACCCAGTCGCGGCCGGCGATGCCGGCGTCGATGGTGCCGCGTTCCACGTATTTCCCCATCTCTTGGGGGCGGATCAGCTTGCAGTTCAGCTCGTCGTCGTCAACGCCGGGGAAGTAGCTGCGGGAGGAGATGCTGATCTGCCATCCCGATTTCCTGAAGAGCTCCACGGTGGCGTTTTCGAGGCTTCCCTTGGGGATGCCGAGGTTCAGGAGGTTGCTCATTTCTTGTAGACCTCCTTCGGATCGAAGAGGGGGTTGGAGTGCTCGACCCACTGGCCATCCTCCCACCGTACGTAGAAGCAGCTCCGGTTGCCGGTGTGGCAGGCGGCCGGGCCGTTCTGCTTCACCTTGATGACTACGGAGTCGGCATCGCAGTCGGTGAGTACCTCGATAACCTCTTGAGTGTTACCCGACTCCTCGCCCTTCATCCAGTATTTGTTGCGGGTGCGGCTGAAGAACCAGGTTTTGCCCGACTCAAGGGTCAGGTTAAGGGTTTTTTCGTCCATGAACGCCACCATGAGAACCTCGCCTGATTCGTGGTCCTGGATGATGGCGGGAATGAGTCCGCCCATTTTCTGGAAATCGATCTGGATCATAATGTTTTACGCGCCTCCTCTGGAAAGTGTTCGTGAAAAACAACCTGTGTTTAATACCGTGGCGCCTTAGAAAGTGTCAACAGAAGAAACGCCATTGTTCTTGTGGTTGTCTCCGGGAGCGGAATTTGTAGCATGTTACCCAGACGGATTGCTGCCCTTCGCTTTTGACGGATTTCGGACCCGTCTTAGAGCATCACGAACTATCTTTCGGTAATTACTTTAAAGCCAAGTGCTATGAAAACAGTGCCTGTAATCTTTTCTAAGTGGCCGTTGACAGCCTGGAGTCGCTGGCGCACCGACTGTTGGCTGATGGTCATGGCAAGAGACGCCAGGAAAATAAATTCAAGCATCACAATTGTCATTGCGTAGCCGAGTTGCGCCGATAGAGGGGTGCCTTTATCGATGATTTGCGTGAAGAGTGCCAGAAAAAAGAGAGTAGCTTTCGGGTTCAACAGGTCCGTAAAAAACCCGTTTCGCAGAGCAGGAACAATACCAAACTTCAACACTGAACGCGTGTCTTCTGCAATGGCAGGAGCCTGCGACCTTAAAGATTTGATACCCAGAAAAATCAGGTAGCCGGCACCTATCAACTTTATTACCTTGAACAACAGAATCGACTTCGAAATCAGTACCCCGATCCCCACAAGGCAGTAGGCAATATGAACGAGGTTGCCCAGCGCAAGTCCCACCGCTGTATACACTCCGGAATAACGTGTGTGAGCAAGGCTGTTTCGGACCACGACCGCCATGTTAGGTCCCGGTATGATCACGGTCAGAAAACCGATCGTTACTACGGTGAGCCAGTTGTAAAAATGCATAATTTCTATTCAAATCCCATGCTACGCAACGTCATAGATACGGATTTCCGGATCGGCATCGAGATATGGAGCCAGAGCTTTCACCACGTCCCGGTTGAACAGCTCGCTTTCAAGGTAAGCCTTGGCGTCGGCGACACTGGCAAACCCATGTAGAACCTGAACGTCTTCGTCGCGAATAAGCAATTCCTTGGACTGAGCTCCCTTGATCTGTTTCAAGAACGGGGTTTTGTAGTCGGTATAGACTTTGGCTGCAGAAGGACGGTTGTTGTCGGAGATTTTTAGAGTGATTTCGAGATAAGCCATTGTCGTTCTCCTTTTTCAGGTTGATCGCCCAGCAGGGTTGCTGGTGACGATTTGTTCGGAAGATATTTCCCTTCCCGTATTTGAGGCCTTCACACCGAGGCGGCAAATGGCTGCGGAGTTTTAACCGCAGCTTTGTATCGCATAAAGGATGTTTTTAGAATGGGTCGGGTGGGCATGAACCGTATTCCCCACCTGTTGCAGGGTAAGGCCGTTCTCCACCGCCAATGCAATCTCGTGTATGATTTCTGTCGCTGCCTCTCCGATGATTACCGCTCCGGCGATCTCAGAGGTGTGCTCCTTCAAAAAAAGCTTCACGAAGGCCGGGGCAACCTTGTCCACCACTGAACGTCCATTGGGAACCTGGGGTAAGGTGTAGGCCCTGATGCCGTTTCCTTCCAGTGATGCCCCCACTGCAGCCACCTCCGGATAGCTGAAAGCCACCCTGGGGACAGCCAGTCCTTTGAGAGCATGGCTGCTCCCATGCAGCAGATTTTGGACCAGCAGTTGCGCCTCCCTTTGTGCCGCATGGGCCAGCGTCAGCCCACCGGTCACGTCTCCGATGGCGTAGATGTGCGGCACATTGGTTTGCATTAATTCATTCACCTTGACGGCGCCATGCTCAGTTCGCAGGCCGGCCGCTTCCAGGTTCAGGCCCTCGATATTGGGATCCCTGCCGATTCCGACCAGAACCTTGTCGATGGTATCGATGCTCTCGCCATTGTCAAATTGTATCCTGATTTTTCCATCGACTACGATGAGCCGGTCGATCGACGTGCCGGTCCTGACGGTAATCCCTTGAGCTTCAAAGGCTGCCTGCAGTTTTTTGCCGGCGTCGCGGTCTTCGCGCGGCAGAAGTAAGTCCATCGCCTCTACAAGTATGACCTCGCTGCCAAACGTGTTATACAAGGTGGCGAACTCACATCCGATCGCACCTCCGCCGACGATCAGGAGTTTCTTCGGCAGGTCGGTGTTGGACAGCATCTGGTCGCTCGAAAGGATGTGCAAGCCGTCGAAGGGCGCCGAGGGGAGTTCCCGGGGGCTCGAACCCGTTGCGATGATGATCGTTTCGCCCCGGATCGTCTCCCGACCGCCATCGGCCTTGGTTACCGTGACCTCATGCTCCGAGGCGAAAGAGCCGTTCCCATGGAATGCCGTAACCGAGGTTTCCGCGAGCATTCCCTGGATCGCCCCACGCAGCATGTTGAGATCTGCTTCGGTAACGGCGCACAGTTTCCCTAAATCGACGGGTCCCGCCTGCAGGTCCAAACCATATCTTTCTGCCTGTTTGGCGTACCGGTAAGCCGTCGCGGCCTTTAACAGCGACTTTGTCGGCATGCAGCCGCTATTCAGGCAGGTGCCGCCGAAAGAGACCGCCTCTTCCTGAATCAGGGCAACATTTTTGCCCGCCTTGCTGAGCATTATTCCCGCATTGATTCCGCCAGGGCCACCGCCGATAATGACCACATCAAAGCTTTTCACACATCCTCCTTTTTTCGTTCAGTCTGCTGGTGCCGATCATCAAGTCCCTTCACCGCCATATCGACTAACCGTTCGAAAGTGTCCCGCTCTTCAACCGACATCTCCCGCAACATTCTGGCAATAACTTCGTCGCGTTTCGCCTGCAGAACTTCAATAATCGGACGGACCTGGGTTGATATGAAAATTTGCGACTGGCGACCGTCATGCTCACTGGTACTCCGACAAATCAGGCCATCGCGCTCCATTCGCCGCAACGTGTTAGCCATGGTCGGCTGCTCAACCTGTATGTTCTTGCAAAGTTCTGACTGGGTCTGCCCTTCCTTTTCGTTCAAGCAGCAAAGCACCGGCAGTTGCCCTTGGGTGACCCCGAAATGGCTTGTTTCCTCATTGACTTTCGAGAGCAGCAAGCGGGCCAGGTAGTTCAACTTGGAACACAGGTTTTCATGCATTTCTTTCCCCCGTAGTTGCTAATTATATAGCTGGCTATACAAAAAACATAGTCGGCTATGCTTGTCAAGGGCAAATTACCCCCCCGGACAAAGTGGTTCACCGTGCTAACCTATTACAGGCGGGTCGAACAACAGCTTAACCATGATGTAGCAGGAAGGATCGTGGCGGTGCTGAGAAGGTTCATTCCCTTCCTTTTCCCGGCAAAAGCGTATAGTCTGATGTCCCTGGTGACGGCAAAGCAAGTTCGAGACGTATTGTGACGCATTGTCCTCTTACGATGCACCTATAAGAATATTTCTTTCGCGGAGCACTCCATGTCTCTTTTTCTCTACTCCAGCAACCGGATGGAGCACCTCGTAGACCGGCTCGGCGTGGTGTTGCGGCGTCCCCTGGCCGCCCCTCTGGCGCCGGAGGTGATCGTCGTCCAGAGCAAGGGGATGCAGCGCTGGCTCTCCATGGAGTTGGCAAAGGAAACCGGCGTCTGGGCCAACGGCGTCTATCCGTTCCCCAACGCCTTTGTCTGGGACCTGTTCCGGAAGGCCCTGCCGGATCTCCCCGCTGCATCCCCCTTCGACCCGGCGGTGCTTTCGTGGCGGATCATGGGGCTGCTCCCCGGCTTCCTGGATCAGCCGGCCTTCGCTCCCCTGGCGGGTTACCTGGCCGGGGGGGAGCGGGAGCTGAAGCTCTACCAGCTTGCCGGGAAGATCGCCGACACCTTCGATCAGTACACCATCTTCCGTCCCGACATGATCGCCCGCTGGGAAAAAGGAGGGGAGAGCCACTGGCAGGCCATCCTCTGGCGCGCCCTGACGGGGGAGGGGAGTGGGCTCCACCGGGAGGCGGTGCGGAGCGAATTCTTTCGGCGCCTGGCCCGGAGAGAGGTGGACACGGCGCTTTTCCCGGAGCGGATCACCGTTTTCGGCATCTCGTATCTCCCTCAGTTCCACCTGGATGTCTTTCGGCGCATCGCCGATTTCACCGAGGTGAATCTCTTTGTCATGGGCCCCTGCCGGGAGTACTGGGCCGACATCCTCCCGGAGGGGATCATCGCCCGGTTCTCTCCGGAGGAGCGGGAGTTGCGGATCGAGGGGAACCCGCTCCTGGCCTCCCTGGGGCTCCTGGGGAAGGAGTTTTCCGATACCCTCGTGGAGCTGGGGGCCACGGCCGGCGGCGACACCGACCTCTACGGTGATGCCCCCGACACGACCCTCCTCGGCATGGTGCAGAACGACATCCTCCGCCTGGAGGGAAGCAGCGGCGACCAGCGCCCCGTGGACGCGGCGGACCGCTCCATCCTGATTTCATCCTGCCACAGCCCCATGCGGGAGGTGGAGGTGCTCCACGACACCCTCCTGAACCTCTTTGCCTCCGCGGACGATCTCACCCCACGCGATATCCTCGTCATGACGCCGGACATCGAGACCTACGCCCCCTATATCTCCGCCGTGTTTGACGGGTGCCGGGACCCGCGGCTGAAGATTCCCTACTCCATCGCCGACCGGAGCATCCGGAGGGAAGGGGGGCTTGCGGAGACGTTCCTGGCGATCCTCGACCTTCCCGGCAAGCGGTTCCCGGTGACTGCGGTCACGGAGATCCTGGCCTCGCCCACGGTCCACGGCCGGTTTGGCCTCGACGCCAGCCATCTGGAACTGATCCGCACCTGGCTGGAGGAGACCCGCATCCGCTGGGGGATGGATGGGGAGGAACGGCGCCGCGCCGGGTTCCCCCCCTACCGGGAGCACAGCTGGAGGGCCGGGCTGGACCGGCTCCTCCTGGGGTACGCCATGCCCGAGGAGGATGGCCGGATGGTGGATGGGATTCTTCCCTTCGACGCCATGGAAGGGGAGGGGCCGACGGTCCTCGGCCGGTTCGCGGGTTTTGTGGAAGGGCTCCATGCCCTGGTTGACGAACTGGACCGCCCCCGTACCCTGACGGAGTGGGTACGGCTCTGCCGGCGGATTCTCGACGACTTCTTTGCCCCAGGGGAGGAGGGGGCATTTGACCTGGCCACCCTGAACGGCATTCTCACCGAGTTGGAGACGGTGCGGGACGAGGCGGGATTCGGCGGCGTGGTGGCTCTGCCGGTGATCCACGCCTGGCTCCGGGGAAGGCTCGACCGGGAGGTGCGGGGGCTCGGCTTCATGACCGGCGGGGTCACCTTCTGCGCCATGCTTCCCATGCGGAGCATCCCCTTCAAGGTCATCGCGCTCCTTGGCATGAGCGACGGGGCTTTCCCCCGCCGGAATACCCCTCCCGGCTTCGACCTCATCGCCCGGTACCGGCGGCGGGGAGACCGCTCCCTGCGGGACGAGGACCGCTACCTCTTCCTGGAGGCCCTTCTCTCGGCCCGGCGGCATTTCATCATCAGCTACACGGGGCAGAGCATCCGGGACAACAGCACGCTTCCTCCATCGGTCCTCGTGGACGAGTTTCTCGACTACCTGGGGCGCCGCTTCTCGGACGGCACTCCGGACTTCCCGAAAGCACTCGTGAGCCGGCACCGGCTCCAGCCCTTCAGCCCGGCCTACTTCACCGGCGACGGCACGCTTTTCAGCTATTCGGAGGAGAACTGCCGGGCCGTGGCACAGCGCCTGAAGGGTGCTGTCCCGGTACCTCCCTTCATCACTGAGCCCCTGCCGGAGCCTCCGGAGGAGCTGCTGACGGTCTCCCTTTCAGCTCTCCTTTACTTCTTCGATAACCCGGCCCGCTACTTCGTGCGGACCCGGCTCGGCATCCGGCTCGACGAGCTTCCGCCTCCCCTGGAGGACCGGGAGCCCTTTGCCATTGATTCCCTCGACGCTTACCGGCTCAGGGAAGAGATGCTGGACCTGGCCCTGGCGGGACGGGAACCACGGGAAACCTTTGCCGTGGCCCGGGCCCGGGGGATACTGCCGCCGGCCCGCCAGGGGGAGCTCCTGTTCCGGGGGCTTGGCGACGGAGTAAAGGATCTGGCTGCACAGATCAGGGCGCTGACCGGGGGGAGGTCGCCGCTGGATCCACTCCCCGTTGACCTGGCCCTGGGGCCGTACCGGATCACCGGGATGTTGGGGGATATCTGGCCCGTGGCGCTTCTGCGCCATAGGGGGGCGAAATGTTCGGGGCGCGATCAGGTACGTCTCTGGATCGAGCACCTGCTGCTGAATCTTCTTGCCCGGGAGGGGTACCCGGCTGCCGCCATCCTCGTTGCCACCGATGCCACCCTGAGTTTCGGGCCGGTGGAGGAACCCCTCGGGCAGCTTGCAACGCTCCTCGACCTTTACGGCCAGGGGCTCCGGGAGCCGCTCCGGTTTTTCCCCCGCACCTCGGCCGCCTATGCAAAGAAGTGGGAGCTTTCCGCCGCCCGCACCGCCTGGGAGGGGGATTTCTTCCCGGAGGGGGACGACCCCTATTACCGGCTCTGCTTCGGCGCTGTCGATCCCCTGGATGGGGAATTCGAGCGTATCGCCCAGGCTGTATTCGGGCCATTGGCTGCACATCTAAAAACAGAAAAAGCATGAACCACAGAGGCCACAGAGGAGCACCTTTGAGGATAAGCTGAAGAGAGCATAGTGCTGGTAGTAATGCATTGATCTTCCTTACCCTCCGTGACCTCTGTTGTTAGTGGTTATGATCGGCTTTTTCCATGGATACGATGATGAAGACCTACAACAACCTCACAATCGAGCTTTCGGGGCGCAACCTCATCGAGGCCAGCGCCGGCACCGGCAAGACCTACGCCATCGCCTGCCTCTATCTTCGCCTTGTTGTGGAAAAGGGACTCAGGCCCGAGGAGATCCTCGTGGTCACCTTTACGGAGGCGGCCACCAAGGAGCTTCGCTCCCGGATCCGGGAGCGGTTGCGGGAGGCCCGCGATGTCTTCGCCGGGGCCGGAACGACTGACGAGTTCCTGCTGAAGATGGGCGACACCAACCGGAAAGAGTGGCCGGGAACCGACGAGGCCCTCCGGCGCCTCGACCTGGCCCTGCGGACCTTCGACTGCGCCGCCATCTCCACCATCCACGGTTTCTGTTCACGGGCCCTGCAGGAAAACGCCTTCGAGAGCGGCTCCCTCTACGACACGGAGCTTCTGGCCGACCTGAATCCCCTCATACAGGAGATCGTGGATGACTTCTGGCGCCAAACCTTCTTCGGCGCCGAGGCGCCGCTGCTTCCCCATGCCCTGCGGCTCAAGTGGTCCCCCGAAGGGCTTGCCCGCTTCCTCCGGGGGAAGCTCGGCAACCCTGAACTGCTGGTGGTCCCCATCTACTGCGACGATGAGGTGGTGGCCCTTGTCCGGGAGTGCGAGGCCCTCTACGGTGAGCTGACCCGTATGTGGGAGGCGAAGCGGGGTGAGATCGAGGAGATAGTCGCCACCCACAAGGGGCTGAGCCGAGCCAAGGACAACTATCGACTCGACCTGGTCCCCGGCCTCCTGGAGGGGATGGCGGATTACACCGCCTCAGGCAATCCGTGGGATCTCTGCCCGGGGTTCGAGAAGTTCACCGCCGCCTTTATCCAGGACCAGGCCCTGAAAAAGAACGAGCCGCCGGAACACCCTTTCTTCGACCTCTGCGACCGGCTGTTCCGCGTCGTGGAAAAGCGATTCCTGGCCCTAAAGGGGAGCCTCTTTACCTTTGCCAGGGAGCGGCTCTCCCTCCTCAAGGCTGAGCGGGCCGTCCGTTCTTACGACGATCTCCTGACGGACCTCTACCGGGCGCTCCAGGGGCCAACCGGAACTGATCTGGCCGAGCGGCTCGCAAGCCGCTACCGGGCGGCCCTCATCGACGAGTTCCAGGACACCGACCCGGTCCAGTACCGGATCTTTAGGGAGATCTACCGGGATGCGGCCACACCCCTCTTTCTCATCGGTGATCCAAAACAGGCCATCTACAGCTTCCGGGGGGCCGATATCTTCGCCTACCTGGAGGCCCGGAACGATGTCCCCGCGGAGAACCGCTTCACCATGGGGGAGAACTGGCGCTCCACCCCATCCATGGTGGAGGGGATCAATGCCCTGTTCCGGCAGAAGCGGGACATTCCCTTTGTGGTGGAGGCCATTGGCTATCCGGAGGTGACGGCGGCTAAACGTGAAGAGCCCCTCCTTCTCGACGGCCGCGACCCGGCCCCACTCCAGCTCTGGTTCATGGCACGGACTCCGGAGGACAGCGCGGGCATATCCATGGGGCCGGCCAGGGAACGAATCGTGACGGCGGTTGGGGCTGAGATTGCCGGGCTTCTCGCCGACGGCCGGCAGGGACGGGCCACCATCGACGGCAGGGGGGTGGTGCCCGAGGACATTGCCGTCATCGTCCGGAGCCACAAGGAAGCCGCACTTGTCCAGGAAGGGCTGCGGGGCCTCGGTATCCCGTCGGTGGTCCAGAGTGCCATGAGCCTCTTTGCTACGGAAGAGGCCCGGGAAATCTGCCGGATACTGGAAGCCGTCGCCGAACCATCCAGCGAAACCAGGGTGCGGGCCGCCCTCGCCACGACCATCCTTGGCATATCGGGCAACGATATCGCCCGCCTCCTGGAGGACGAACAGGGCTGGGAGTATCGCCTTGAGACATTCCGCGATTACCACGATCTCTGGCAGGGACGGGGATTCATGACCATGTTCCGGACCCTTCTGGCCCGGGAGGGGGTGCGGGAGCGGCTTCTCCCATTTGTGGACGGGGAGCGGCGGCTTACCAACGTCCTCCACTGCGGTGAGGTTATCCATGGAGCCGCCATGGAGGGGAGTCTCGGTGTTGCCCCCCTATGTGCCTGGTTCGGCGAGCGGGTAAATTCGCCCCCTCCCGAAGAGGAGTACCAGATCAGGCTCGAATCGGACGAAAAGGCGGTGCGGATCGTTACCGTCCACGTGAGCAAGGGGCTCGAATACCCCATCGTCTTCTGCCCCTTCACCTGGGGGGGCGTCCGGGATGACGACGACACGGCCGTCTGCCACGACGGCTACCGGATGGTGGCCGATTTCGGTTCCGACGACTATAAATCCCGCCGCCTGAAGGCGCGCAACGAGGCCCTGGCCGAAAACGTCCGGCTTCTCTACGTGGCCCTCACCCGGGCCAGGCACCGCTGCTATCTGGTCTGGGGCAAGTTCCGCTACGCCGAGACCTCGGCCCTGGCCTATCTCCTCCACCATCCCGCCGACAGCCGCGATTGTGACATTAAGGCGGCACTTGGCGAGGTGATGAAGGGTATCTCCGACGAGGTGCTCCTGAAGTGTCTTGACGGCCTGAAAGAGGAGGGGGGAGGGGCCATTGCCGTTACCGTTGATCCTGCGCCCGAAGCCGCAAGTTTCCGGTCCGGGCCGGAGGGAGCGGCAACTCCAGTTTGTCCCCCCTTTGGCAGAAAGATCGAAAGCGACTGGCGGGTTGCGAGCTTCACCTCCTTTGCGGCACGACACCGCCCCGAGGAGGAACTTCCCGACCGGGACCAGCCTGATGTTGCCGCTGTCGAGTCCGAGGCGATTGCCGAGGAGGTTCTGCCGGCAGAGGGGACTATCTTCGCCTTCCCCAGGGGATCCCAGGCGGGGATCGTTCTCCATGCCGTTTTCGAGAACCTTGATTTTGCCGATGCTGATGACGCAAAGGTTAGAAGCGTCGTGGCCCAGGAACTGGCGCGCCACGGTTTCGGCGAAGAGTGGCGCGGGGCGGTTTGTGTCATGGTTCGCAACGTCCTGGATGCCCCCTTGGACAAAGGGGATAGTGCTTTCCGGTTGGCCGACCTGGCGCTGCACAGTTGGCGCGCGGAGATGGAATTTTTCTTCCCCCTCCGTTTCGTGGGATCAGAACAGGTGGCGGTGGTGCTGCGCAGGTGGGGTGCTCTTCCCGACGGTGCCACCCTTGCTGAAGTGGCCGCCCGGCTTGATTTCGCTCCAGTTCAGGGGATGGTGCGCGGCTTCATGGATATGGTCTTTGAGCACCGGGGGAAATATTACCTGATCGACTGGAAATCGAACCATCTCGGCAACCGGGCTGACGATTATGGCCGTGAGAACCTGGGCCGGGAGATGGAGCGCAAGCTTTATCCGCTCCAGTACCTCCTCTACACGGTGGCCCTCAACCTTCACCTGACGCAGCGGGTCCCCGGATACCGGTATGAGACTCACTTCGGCGGTGCCCTGTATGTCTTTCTCAGGGGGGTGGAGCCCGGGCGTCCCGGCTGCGGCATCTACCACGATATCCCCCCGAAGGGGCTGATAGACGAGCTTACCTCGTGCCTGGTGGCACTGAAGGAGCACCAAGATGGCGCTTGAAACCAGCGACTACCGCGACATAGATTTCCGCTTCGCCGATTTTATCTGCCGCCTTGCCGGGAACGGGAGCGATGAGTTGCGGCGGGCGGCCCTCCGGGTGAGCAATGCAGTTGGCCAGGGACACATCTGTGTCGACCTCGCCGCTGAAGCGGAAGGGGAAGAGGAGGGCGGCTGCCTCACCGACCTCCTGCGTTCATCCGGCGTGGTGGGAAGCCCCGGTGAATTTGCCCCGCTGATCCTTGAAGATACCCGGCTCTACCTCTACCGATACTGGAAGTATGAGAGAGAACTTGCTGGAAAAATAAGAGATAACGCTGGGCGGACCTATCCGGTGGATTGCCGTTTGCTGGGAGAGGGGGTGGTACGGCTCTTCGGCCCTCCCACCGATGGGGGGGAGACCGACTGGCAGCGGATAGCGGCGGCAGCCGCACTGCGCAGCGGCTTCACGGTCATCTCCGGCGGGCCGGGAACCGGAAAGACCTCCACCGTCGTCAAGATCATAGCCCTGCTCCTGGAGCAATCCGGCGACGACGGGCTGGGCATCGCCCTCACGGCGCCCACGGGAAAGGCTGCCGCGCGGCTCAAGGATGCGATCCGCGGGGCCAGGGAAGGGCTTGCCGGCTTGACCCCTGTGCAGGACCGGATTCCTGATGATGTGACGACCATCCACCGGCTCCTGGGGGTGATTCCGGGGACAAACCGTTTCCGGTACAACCGGGGGAACCCGCTACCCCACGACGTGGTGGTGGTAGATGAGGCCTCCATGGTGGCACTCCCCCTCATGGCCCGCCTTGTGGAGGCCATGGCGCCCAAGGCCCGTCTCATACTCCTGGGGGACCGGGACCAGCTCGCCTCGGTGGAGGCCGGCGCCGTCCTGGGCGACATCTGCGACACTGGCGATACCCCTCTGTATTCGCCGGCGTTCCGTCGCTATGTTGAAGAGGCCACGGGGGAGCGTTTGGACCATGGCTTAGGAGATAAACCACTCTCGCCCCTTGCCGATTCTCTCGTCATCCTCCGCAAGAACTACCGCTTCGGCGCCGACAGCGGCATCGGCGCCCTCAGTCGCGCCATCAACGACGGGGACGGGGACAGTGCTCTGACGCTCCTTCGCGAAGAGGGCACCTCCGGCGTTGCCTGGCGCGAAACCCCGTCCGTCGAAGCACTGGAGCAGGCCCTTGCCCCCGAGGTCATTTCGGGATATGGCGATTACCTCTCCCATGACGATCCCGCAACGGTCCTGGCCGACTTCGACCGGTTCCGGGTGCTTTGCGTCGTGCGGGAAGGTCGGTATGGCGTTGCCGGCCTCAATAGTGCAATCGAGCGGATACTTGCCGGCAGGGGGATCATCTCTCCGAACCGGCGCTGGTACCGGGGGCGGCCGGTCATGGTAACCGTCAACGATTACGCTTTGCGGCTTTTCAACGGCGACGTCGGGATCACACTTCCCGACCCTGAGAATCCCGATACCCTCGCTGTTTTCTTTCCATCCGCAACCGAAGGGGTCCGGAAGGTGTCACCTCTGCGCTTGCCGCCCCACGAAACGGTCTTTGCCATGACGGTCCACAAGAGCCAGGGGAGCGAGTTCGACAGGATACTTATGGTGATCCCCCCCGTCGAAAACCCGGTGCTGACCCGGGAACTGCTTTACACCGGCATCACCCGCGCCCGCGCGGCGGCTGGACTCTGGTGCGGAGAAGCGGTGTTCAATGCCGCCGTGGCCTGCCGGGTCGAGCGCAGGTCGGGTTTGCGGAATGCTCTGACCAAGTAAGGGATAGGGGTGTTGTGAGAGTTTTTTCTTGACACCTGATAAAAGATGGGGTATTTGTCACGTCTCTTTTGCGGCGGTGTAGCTCAGCTGGTTAGAGCATACGGCTCATATCCGTAGTGTCCGGGGTTCAAGTCCCTGCACCGCCACCAATAACTGAACTGACCCCTCTTGGCCAAAGAGGGGTTTTTTCGTTTCCACGCCTTGCAACAGCAGGCATCATGGAGTGAGCCGGTGCGATCGGTCCTCGCAAAAGTCCTTGCCTTGTCCAGCGAGCATTCCCTGTTCACTCCCGGTGATAGGGTGGTTGTTGCCGTTTCCGGCGGTGCCGATTCCGTTGCTCTTCTCGATATTCTTCTTTCCCTGTCCGACTTGCGTTTGAATATTATCGTTGCCCACCTGAACCATTCTCTTCGTGGTGCAGAGTCCGATGAAGACGAGCGTTTCGTGGCGGAACTTGCCGCATCACGTGGTATTCCTTTTGAATGTGAACGGGCGGACGTACGGTCTATAAGCATTCGTGAGAAACTCTCGCTGGAGGATGCCGGACGCCGCGCCCGTTATGAATTCTTCGACCGGACGGCCGTGCGCTACGGAGCCCGGTCCGTTGCTCTAGCCCACCACGCCGACGATCAGGCCGAAACGGTGCTGCTTCGCCTGCTGCGGGGGGCCGGCGTTACGGGCCTTGCCGCCATGTCTCCCCGCCGGGATGGCCGTTACGTGCGGCCTCTGCTGACCCTGTACCGATCCGAGATCGAGGGGTATCTGCATACTCGTAGAATCAGCTTCCGCGTTGATTCATCAAATGCCGACACGGTATTTACCCGCAACCGCATCCGCCATGAGCTCATTCCCGCACTTTCCCGTTTCAACCCCGAAATTTCCCGGCGCCTTGCGGTGACTGCCGATCTCCTGGCAGCCGACGATGAAGTGCTTGAAGCGGTTGCCGATGCCTCGCTTAAGCGGACTGCGCGGGAGATTAACACTGAAGGTGCAGTTCTTGACGTAAATATGCTCCATGCGGAATTGCGGGGAGTCCGGTACCGCATTTACCGTCGGGCTGTGGCCCTGGTTACTGGGGGACTGTGGGGAATAAGTTCTGCTCATGTCCGACAGGTTGACGAGATCGTTCATTCCAGCAAGCCTAATTTCAAACTTCAGTTGCCGGGAAAGGTGTCGGTGGTTCGGTCTTACGGAACCATCGCTTTCGGCCGTGGAGTTGACGGCGTGGGGTGGAACGAGTCTCTGGTTGTCGATGGGCCGGGGTGTTACCCCCTGCCCGGAGGAGCTGAGTTAAGGGTCGAGATTGCTCCGCCGCCTGAGGATCTGGAAAAATTTCCTCCTGAGCGGGCCTGTTTCGACTTGGATCATGCGCCGTTTCCGTGGCTGGTGAGGGGGTTCCGCCCTGGCGACCGCATTAGCCCCCTGGGTATGTCGGGGAGTAAGAAAGTTAAGGATATTTTCATTGATGAGAAGGTTGCGCGTGACCGCCGTCGTCTGATCCCGCTGGTCTTCAGTAATGATGAACTTGTCTGGGTCTGTGGTTTCCGAACCGGGAATGCTGCCCGCGTCACTGAAAATACTGTCCGCACAGTGCTTGCCGAGGTCTCTTCGCCTTCGGGAATTGCCCTTAAATGACTTGTCAACCGGCATGGGTTATGGTAGCTTTTTCCTCAATTAATTAGATATTAGTACGAATACAAAAGGCCTGACGGCCGTAGGATAAATCAACGGGGGTAACCTTGAACCAGTTCTACAAAAACCTGGCTCTCTGGCTTGTGATCAGCTTGATGATGATTCTCCTCTTTAACCTGTTCAATAAACCTCGCACTACCCATGAGCGCTTGAGCTACAGTGACTTCATCGCTGCTGTAGATGCGGGTAAGGTAAACGCGGTTACCGTTCAGGGGAGCGAGATTATCGGTAAATTTGCCGACGGCAAGGAATTCAGGAGTTACAAACCCCAGGATGCCACGCTTTCGGACAAGCTTCTCGAGAAGAAAATCAGCATCTCCGCCAAGCCGGAGGAGGAGAAGGTTTCCTGGTTCTCCATTTTCATATCCTGGTTCCCGCTGCTCTTCCTGGTCGGGGTATGGATTTTCTTCATGCGCCAGATGCAGGGTGGTGGCGGCAAGGCCATGGCTTTCGGCAAAAGCCGTGCGAAGCTCCTTACTGAAGCCCAGGGCCGTATCACCTTCGAGGACGTTGCCGGTGTTGACGAAGCCAAGGAGGAGCTTGAGGAAATCATTCAGTTCCTGAAGGATCCCAAAAAGTTCACGAAACTTGGCGGCCGCATCCCCAAAGGGGTGCTCCTGGTCGGCCCTCCGGGAACCGGTAAGACCCTCCTGGCCCGGGCCGTGGCAGGCGAGGCCGGCGTTCCCTTCTTCTCCATCTCCGGTTCTGACTTTGTCGAGATGTTCGTCGGGGTCGGTGCATCCCGGGTCCGTGACCTCTTCGTTCAGGGGAAGAAGAATGCCCCGTGCATCATCTTCATTGACGAGATTGACGCCGTGGGGCGCCACCGCGGGGCAGGACTCGGCGGCGGACATGATGAGCGCGAACAGACCCTTAACCAGCTTCTGGTTGAAATGGACGGTTTCGAGTCCAACGAGGGGGTCATTCTGATCGCCGCGACTAACCGTCCCGACGTTCTCGACCCGGCTCTCCTTCGTCCCGGCCGCTTCGACCGCCAGGTTGTTGTTCCCCAGCCCGACGTGAAAGGGCGAGAGATGATTCTCAAGGTTCATACCAAAAAGACTCCTCTGGGACCCAACGTCAATCTCGATGTCATTGCCCGCGGAACCCCCGGTTTTTCGGGCGCCGACCTGGCCAACGTGGTGAACGAGGCTGCGCTTCTTGCTGCCCGCAAGGATAAGAACGTGGTTGACATGTCGGATTTCGACGACGCAAAGGACAAGGTCCTTATGGGTGTCGAGCGCCGGAGCATGGTCATCTCCGAGGATGAGAAGAAAAATACCGCCTACCACGAAGCGGGCCATACTTTGGTGGCAAAACTGATTCCCGGTTCCGACCCGGTTCACAAGGTATCAATTATCCCCCGCGGACGGGCACTCGGCATTACCATGCAGCTTCCGGCCGAGGATAAGCACAGTTATTCGAAAGATGCGCTCCTTAACCGAATTGCGGTTCTCATGGGGGGCCGGGCTGCAGAGGATATCATTTTCAGTAGTCTGACCACTGGCGCAGGCAATGATATCGAACGGGCTACGGACCTTGCCCGCAAGATGGTCTGCGAGTGGGGCATGAGCGACAAGATGGGGCCGGTTTCCTTCGGCAAGAAGGAAGAGTCGATCTTCCTGGGCCGTGATATGTCGATGCACAAGAACTACAGCGAGGCCACTGCGGTGGAGATTGACGGGGAAATCCGCCGAATCGTGGAGGATAGCTACAGCCGTGTGACTACGCTGCTCAGGGATAACATCGACACGCTCCACAAGCTTTCGATGCAACTCATAGAGAAGGAAAATCTGACTGGCGATGAAGTTGATCAGATAATCAAGTCCGTGAGCGGTCCGGCTCCCTCTGCCGAGGAAATTCCCGCTTCCTGATGGATATTCCCGAGGCAGCAGCGTCGTTGCAATCCTGGCGCCTCATTGACAGGTCGATCGATCTTTCGCGTCGTCCCTGCATCATGGGGATACTGAACGTAAATCCCGATTCATTCTCCGATGGCGGGAGATATATCGACCTGGGTCTTGCCGAAGAGCGCGCCGTCCGGATGGTGGAAGAGGGCGCTGACATTATTGATATCGGTGGTGAGAGTACCAGGCCCAATGTCTCGCCGGTGGCTGCCGACGAGGAGTTGCGCCGGGTCCTTCCCGTGGTTGAGCGGCTTGCAGGCCGGATTCCCGTTCCGATTTCAGTGGATACCTACAAGGCTGTAGTGGCTCGCGAGACAATTCGCGCCGGTGCCGAAATCGTCAATGACATAAGCGGTCTCACCTTTGATGAGGAAATGGCCGCTACGGTTGCCGAGTCTGGTGCCGGTCTTGTGGTTATGCATACCCGCGGCAGGCCCGACACAATGCAAAAGGATACTTCCTACGGCAACCTTGTTGCCGAAGTGATTGATTTCCTTCGACGCTCCGTTTCCATGGCAACGGCGGCAGGGATTGCGAAGGAGCGGATTGTTGTCGATCCCGGAATAGGGTTTGCCAAGAGCGTTCAGGGAAATCTGGAGATACTCAGGCGTCTCCGGGACTTATCTTCCCTTGAACTTCCTGTTCTGGTCGGAACATCGCGCAAGTCTTTTATCGGCACCGTGCTCGGCCGCGACGTTGATCAGCGGCTTTTCGGTACCGCTGCCACGGTGGCCCTTGCTGTTGCCAACGGTGCCACAATTATTCGTGTTCACGATGTGCGGGAAATGCGCGATGTGGCCGACATGGCCCATTCCGTTTTGCACCCCGGTTTTTATTGATTCAACAGTATTCTCCTTCCATGTTGCAACGCCGCCGAACTCCTTGCGGTCTGGTGCCCAAAATGTCAGATTCACTTCAGTTTTTCGGGTGGCGAGACCTGTTGGATATCACGGTTGTCGCCATCGTCATATACCGGATCATCCTTTTCCTGAAAGGGAAGGTTGCCGCGCGTCTTCTACTCATATTTGCTGCTCTCGGAATTCTTTACTTTTTCACCAGTCTTGCAGGTCTTGATACCCTCCACTGGATTTTGAGCTCCATGTTCGGCTCAATCATCATAATTCTTGCCATTGTGTTCCAGCAGGATTTGCGGCGCGGTCTGGTCAGCCTTGGGCGAAGCGGCAGTAATGTAGAAAGCCATGCTGCCGAAGACGCCTCGGAGGCTATCGATGGTCTTTCTACGGCTATGGCTGATCTTTCAGCCCGCCGGCATGGTGCCCTCATCGTGATTGAACGCGAGATGGGTGTTGCGGTTCACTTGCAGACAGGCACAGAGATTGATGCAAAAATAACTAGTGAAATTCTTACCTCGATATTTCTTCCCTATTCTCCAATCCACGATGGTGCCGTCGTTATTCAGAAGGGGAAGCTGACGCGGGCCGGCTGTTTCCTTCCGCTTTCACAAAATCCAGCCATCAGCAAAAGCCTCGGCACCCGTCATCGGGCTGCCCTGGGCTTGACTGAAGTGGTTGATGCCGTTGCTCTCGTGGTTTCAGAAGAGACCGGGCAGATGTCCGTGGTTGCCGGTGGCAAGCTTATGCCCCTGCCAGATGCGGGCAGCCTCCGAAAAGCTCTCAGACGGCTCATCGAGCCACGGTGGCTCTCTTCATGAATTGGCGTGACTTTGTCAAAAATTGGGATATCAAGCTGCTTTCGCTGGTGCTGGCCATGATTGTGTGGGCCGGTGTAACGGGAAGGCGCACGGCAGAGGTGGAACTTACCGTTCCCCTTGAAGTGAGAAATCTTGCGCCCGGTTTTGTTGTTGCCGGTCCCGTTCCACGGGAGGTTGTGGTGACCGTTGCCGGCCCCAGAATTCTTTTGTTGAAGCTCAGTAGTGAAAAGATTATCATTCCCCTCGACGCAAGGGGGATAGGAGAGGGAAAGACCCTGTACGCAGGGCTTGATCGCCGGCTCCGGCTCCCCAGTGAAGTTGAAATTACACGTCTATTCCCCTCAACCGTCGAACTCAGGCTGCTTCGTTCCAGTACAGTCCATAAACCGCAATAAATTGCCTAGACAGGAGTCAGTCCATGAAGAAACTCTTCGGAACCGACGGTGTTCGCGGCGTGGCGAACGTCTATCCCATGACCACGGAAATGGCTATGCAGATTGGCCGGGCTGCCGCCTATCTGTTCAAGAGCGGCAACCGGCGGCATCGTATAGTTATCGGTAAAGACACCCGCCTTTCCGGCTATATGCTTGAAAATGCCCTGGTTGCGGGCATCTGCTCCATGGGGGTCGACGTGCTAGTGGTGGGGCCGCTTCCCACTCCCGGCATTGCCAATATCACATCATCCATGAGGGCTGATGCTGGGGTTGTAATTTCCGCGTCCCACAACGCTTTCCAGGATAACGGCATCAAGTTTTTTTCCAGGGACGGCTTCAAGCTCCCGGACAAAATGGAACTTAAGATCGAAGATCTGATTTTCTCCCAGAAGATTGATTCCCTTCGCCCCATAGCCACGGAGGTTGGTAAGGCTTACCGTATCGATGATGCCGTTGGGCGCTATGTGGTTTTCCTCAAGAACACCTTTCCCAAGGAACTTGATCTTTCAGGGATGAAAATTGTCCTGGATTGTGCAAACGGTGCAGCCTACAAGGTGGCGCCGGCGGTTCTGGAGGAACTGGGTGCGGAGGTTATCCCTTACGGAAACAAGCCCAACGGCACTAACATCAATGCCGGTTGCGGATCGCTCCATCCCGAGGTGATCAGCGAGGCAGTCAAGGAACATCGGGCAGATCTGGGCATTGCCCTTGACGGGGACGCCGATCGGGTTATCTTTGTGGATGAGTTCGGCAACGAAGTGGATGGCGACCACATCATGGCCATCTGCGCCACCGATATGATCAGGCAGAAGAAGCTCCGCAAGAATACGCTTGTGGCCACTGTCATGAGCAATATGGGGCTCGACATTGCCGTGAAGAAAGCCGGAGGGAAGGTCATCAAGACTGCCGTTGGCGACCGGTACGTTGTTGAGGAGATGATCAAGGGGGGATATAACCTCGGCGGCGAGCAGTCCGGCCATATGATTTTCCTGGATCACAACACCACTGGCGATGGAATGCTGTCCGCCCTTCAGGTTCTTGCCATCATGAGGCGTAGCGGCAAAACTCTCTCCGAACTTGCCGAGGTTATGATTCCGCTGCCCCAGGTTCTCGTGAATGTGAGGGTTGCAGAGAAGAAGGACATCATGACGATCCCCGAGGTGGCTGCTCTGATTCACGGGGTCGAGGAAAAGCTGAAGGATGAGGGGCGCATCCTTATCCGTTATTCGGGTACCGAGCCGCTCTTGCGGATAATGCTTGAAGGGCAGGACAAATACCAGATTACCGGATGGGCAAAGGATATCGCCGAACTGGTCGAGAAGAAGATCGGAGGGAAGTAGGTGGCAAAACTTGGCGTAAACATTGATCACGTGGCAACGATCAGGCAGGCGAGGGGAGGGTCCGAACCGGATCCGGTGACGGCAGCAGCTATGGCTGAACTGGCCGGGGCCGATGGCATCACTATCCATCTGAGGGAGGATCGCCGACATATTCAGGATCGAGACCTGAAACTCCTTCGCCAGACGGTAAAGACCAAACTGAACCTTGAGATGGCTGCAACAGCTGAGATGGTTGACATTGCACTCGCCGTTAAGCCCGACATGTGTACGCTGGTGCCCGAAAAGCGTCAGGAGCTCACCACCGAGGGGGGGCTGGACGTTCGTATTGCCATGCAGGGGATTGCCGAGGTGGTGGAGAAGCTCCAGAATGGCGGCATTGCCGTGAGTCTCTTCGTTGATCCCGATTCCGATCAGGTGAAGGCTTCCAGCAAAGTCAGGGCTGACTATATTGAGATACATACTGGAGCTTTTGCTGAGGCTAAGGACTGGAAAACCGAGCAGGCCGAACTGGAGCGGATCGAAAACGCCATTAAGCTTGCATCAAAGCTCGGCCTCGGCATCAATGCCGGTCATGGACTCAATTACAGCAACATCAGGAAAGTAGCGTCCCTTGGCGGCATCGAGGAATTCAATATCGGCCATTCGATAATTTCCCGGGCGGTTTTTATGGGGCTCGACCGGGCGGTGCGTGATATGGTCGATCTCATAAAGTACGCGTGAGGCATCCGTGATCTTCGGTACCGGGGTTGACATCGTAGACATCAGCCGCTTTGAGCGTCTTCTTGAGGAAGGCAACGTTCGCCTGTTCGAGCGGCTCTTCACCACCCACGAGATTGAGTATTGTGCGGGTAAGGCCAATAGCGCCCAGCACTATGCGCTCCGTTTCGCGGCTAAGGAGGCCTTTCTCAAGTCTTGCGGGCTTGGGCTTCGGGAGGGCTTGACCTGGCATGACGTGGAGGTGGTCAACGATACCCTGGGCAAACCGGACCTGCGGCTCCATGGCAAGGCTCGGCAGATCTTTACCGATATGGATCTCTCCAAGACGTTTGTATCCCTTTCCCATGACGGAAACTTCGCTGTTGCAATGGTAGTTCTGGAGCGACTATGAAGGTTGTCACCGGCGAAACAATGCAGCGGATGGACCGCCGTGCCATCGAAGAGTTCGGCATTCCGGGCATAAGCCTCATGGAGAATGCGGGCAAGTGGTGCGCGACGGCCATTGCCGAGCGGTTCGGGCCGGCTGCGGGGCGGATGGCGCTCGTTGTCGCCGGCAAGGGGAACAATGGCGGCGACGGTTATGTGATAGCCAGGCTTTTGCGGCATGAGGGCTGGGAGGTCAGAACCATTGTCCTTGCCCAGCGTCAGGAAATTGCCGGCGACGCACGCGCGAACCTTGAGCTCCTGGACCCTGAAACCGTAATGTTTTCGCCGCAGGAGGGGCTAGCTCCGTTTACCCCGCTTTTTGAGCGGGCATCGGTTATTGTGGATGCTCTGTTCGGGACCGGCCTGAAGAGTGATGTGCGCGGCGGTCTCGCTGAAGCTATCAATCTTGTCAACGCCTCGGGCAAGCCGGTCGTGGCTGTCGATATCCCCTCGGGGATTGATGCTGGTAGCGGCCGTGTCCTCGGCACTGCGATAAAAGCCGACCTTACGGTTACATTTGCTCTGGCAAAGCTGGGTCACGTCCTGTATCCCGGCGCTGAATACTGTGGCGTGCTCAGGGTGGTGGATATCGGCATTCCATCTCAGGTCTCCGAGGCCGCTGAAGGGATTGAATTCGTTGATTACGATGCCGCCCGACTTCTGGTCAGGCCCCGGGACCGGCAGGCCCATAAGGGGACTTTCGGCCACTGCCTGGTTATCGCCGGTTCCACGGGGAAGACCGGTGCTGCCGCCATGGCTGCCAACAGTGCGGTCCGTTCTGGCGCTGGACTTGTGACCCTTGCGGTTCCGGCAAGCCTCAATGCTATCCTTGAGGTCAAGACGACGGAGGCGATGACTCTGCCGCTGCCCGACAACGGCTGTGGCCGCCTTTCGGAGGCTGCCGCTCCTGTGGTGCTTGAGGCTATTTCCGGGAAAACATCCGTTGCCCTGGGACCGGGAGTGTCATGGCATCCTGATGCGGCAAGCCTGATCCGGAGGCTCGTTGCCACGATAGAAACTCCTCTCGTGATCGATGCGGATGGACTTAATGCGCTTTCCGAAGATTTGGAAGTGCTGACGCGCAAAAAAAGCCAGTGTCTGGTTCTTACGCCCCATCCCGGGGAGATGGCCCGCCTGACCGGTACCGCAACGACTGCGGTGGAGGCAGCCCGGATAGATACTGCACGGGCTTTTGCGGTCCAATATGGAGTGCACCTCATTTTGAAGGGGGCGCGTACGGTCGTGGCTGCGCCGGACGGCCGCATCGCAGTGAACGGCAGCGGCAATCCGGGAATGGCCTCCGGTGGCATGGGCGATGTGCTGACAGGGGTTCTCGCGTCACTCCTCGGGCAAGGTTATTCTCCCTTTGATGCTTGCAAGCTTGGCGTATTCATCCATGGCTATGCTGCGGATCTGGTGGCTGCCGACAAGGGCGAAACCGGAATGTCGGCGGTTGATGTGCAGGAGCGGCTCCCTTTGGCATTTAAAGCAATTAGCTCCTAATACAGGGAAAGGACTTACTATGCTTAAAGTACGGGATATAATGACTGCCGATGTCGTGTCGGTGAAAAAAGAGACCACTATCAGGGATCTGGCGGAACTGTTCACTACCCGTCGGGTCGGCAGTGTGCCTGTTGTGGATCAGAATGGCGACCTCATCGGGATTGTGACTGAGTCGGATCTCATTGAACAGGATAAAAGCCTTCACATTCCTACGGTTATTTCTCTTTTTGACTGGGTTTTCTATCTGGAAAGTGACAAGAAATTCGAGAAGGAGCTCCAGAAGATGACCGGGCAGACCGTCGGCGATATATACGTCGAAACGGTTGAAACGGTGACGCCTGATACGCCGGTAAACGATGTGGCGGATATCATGAGCAGCAAGAAGCTCCATGCCGTTCCGGTGGTTGAAGGAAGGCGGCTCGTGGGGATTGTTTCACGCATTGATCTCATCAGAACCATGATCAAATAAGACATCGTGATTTCATTTTGTTCAAATTGTGTTGAAGAAACAGTCTCCCTGGGGGAACAACTCGGCCGCCTGGTTGAACCGGGAACTTTCGTTGCCTTGACTGGTGATCTCGGCTGCGGGAAGACCCAGTTCGTCCGCGGGGTGGCTGCCGGTTTAGGAATTGATGCTTCAGTTCCCATCACGAGTCCCACATTCACTCTCCTGAATGAATATCAGGGTAGAACAAAGCTTTATCACTTCGATCTCTACCGTCTGCACGGTGGTGATGATGTGGCAGAACTCGGTTTCGAGGACTACTTCCATGGAGACGGCGTCTGCCTTGTGGAATGGGCCGAACGTCTGGGCGCCGAACTCCCTTCAGAACGGCTTGACATTCAGTTTGAATATGTGGGGGATACTGAGCGTCGTATCGACTTTGTCGCCCACGGTTCAAACCTTAAGGCATTATTAAAAAAATGTTTTGACCGTCGTCCTGATTCCTGTTATTAAGGGACGACGCGAAGTGGCGTATTCATTAGGAATTGATACGTAAAGGAGGAACGGTAGATGGCTCTGGTCGTCCAAAAATACGGCGGCACCTCGATGGGATCGATCGAACGGATCCGCAATGTTGCCAAAAGGGTCGCCAAGACCTACGACGCGGGCAACGATATGGTGGTTGTCGTTTCGGCCATGTCTGGTGAAACCAACAAGCTTGTGGCATTGGCCAACGAGGTTTGCGAGTTTCCGGATAACCGCGAGTACGATGTACTGGTCGCCTCCGGCGAGCAGGTATCTATAGCTCTTCTGGCCATGTGCCTTAAATCCATGGGATACAAGGCGAAATCGTATCATGGCTGGCAGGTGCCGATCATGACCGACAGCGTATTCAGCAAGGCTCGCATAGAAGAGATTCCCGATACCAAAGTGAGGGCGGATCTCAAGGATGGATCCATCGTCATCGTCGCCGGTTTCCAGGGTATCGACAAGGACGGGAACGTCACAACCCTTGGCCGTGGTGGTTCCGATACATCGGCTGTGGCCATGGCTGCCGCCCTGAAGGCCGATGTCTGCGAAATCTTCACCGACGTTGACGGTGTGTATACCACAGACCCCAACATCTGCGATGACGCCCGCAAGATCGACAAGGTATCCTATGACGAGATGCTGGAGCTTGCGAGTCTCGGGGCGAAAGTGCTTCAGATCCGCTCGGTCGAGTTTGCCAAAAAATACAATGTGGACATTCATGTCCGCTCAAGCTTCAATGAAAATCAAGGGACTATGGTCACCAAGGAGGATAAGGACATGGAAGCTGTACTCGTTTCGGGTATTGCCTACGACAAGAATGAAGCCAAGATTGCCGTTTTGGGCGTACCGGATAAACCGGGGATTGCCGCCAAGATTTTGTCGTCCCTTTCCGATGCCAATATCTCGGTCGATATGATCGTCCAGAACGTCAGCGGCGGTGATCTCACCGATTTCACCTTTACCGTAACCAAGGCCGATTTCAAAAAGGCCCTTGCCATCACCAAGGAAGTGGCCTCGGAGATTAAAGCCACTGGTGTTGAGGCCGACGAGAGCATATCCAAGGTTTCAATTGTCGGCGTCGGGATGAGGAGTCATGCCGGTGTTGCCACCAAGATGTTCCAGACCCTGGCGCAGGAGGGTATTAATATTCAGATGATATCCACTTCCGAAATCAAGGTGTCTGTTGTAATCGACGCCAAGTACACGGAACTAGCCGTGAGGGTTCTCCACGACGCGTTCGGCCTATCCGGCAAATAGTTTCCAAGTAATTCCAGCGTATTCGTGTATAGCGTCTAGTGTCCGGCAATGTCGGCATGCTAAACGCTATATGCGTATCTAATACTTCATTTCAAAGGTGAATACATGAGCTTAGTCAAACTGTACGATACCACCCTCCGTGACGGCACCCAGGCAGAGGATATTTCGTTCCTCGTTGAAGACAAGATCCGTATTGCCCACAAGCTCGACGAGATCGGAATACACTATATCGAGGGTGGGTGGCCCGGCAGTAATCCCAAGGATGTCGCATTCTTCAAGGACATCAAGAAGGAGAAGCTCAGTCAGGCTAAAATTGCCGCCTTCGGTTCGACCAGGCGCGCCAAGATAACCCCTGACAAGGACCACAACCTCAAGACTCTTGTGCAGGCCGAGCCAGATGTCTGCACGATTTTCGGCAAGACCTGGGACTTTCATGTCCGGGAAGCGCTTCGGATATCCCTCGAAGAGAATCTCGAGCTGGTTTTCGACTCTCTCGAATACCTGAAGGCCCGGGTTCCAGAGGTTTTTTACGATGCAGAGCACTTCTTCGACGGCTACAAGGCCAATCCCGACTATGCCATAAAGACCCTCAAGGCTGCCCAGGATGCCAAAGCCGACTGTATCGTGCTCTGTGATACCAACGGCGGCACTATGCCGTTCGAACTCGTGGATATTATCCGTGAGGTTCGCAAACATATTTCAGCTCCCCTGGGTATCCATACCCATAACGACTCCGAGTGTGCCGTTGCCAACTCGATTCATGCGGTCAACGAAGGGATCGTGCAGGTTCAGGGGACTATCAACGGATTTGGCGAACGATGCGGCAATGCCAACCTCTGCTCCATCATTCCTGCTCTTAACATCAAAATGAAGAAAGAATGCATAAGCGATGAGCAGTTAAGAAAAATGCGGGATATTTCCCGTCTGGTATATGAGTTGGCGAACATTTCTCCCGACAAGCATCAGCCCTACGTGGGAAATTCGGCCTTTGCGCACAAAGGCGGGGTCCATGTGAGCGCCATTCAGCGCCATCCCGAAACGTATGAGCACATGCGTCCAGAGCGGGTTGGCAACATGACCCGGGTACTGATTTCGGATCTTTCCGGTCGCTCCAACATCCTCGCCAAGGCTGAAGAGTTCAAGATCAACATGGACAGCAAAGATCCGGTTACGCTTGAGATCCTTGACAACATTAAGGAAATGGAAAACCGCGGCTACCAGTTCGAGGGGGCAGAGGCATCCTTCGAGCTGTTGATGAAGCGGGCTCTGGGCACTCACCGGAAATTCTTCTCGGTAATAGGATTCCGCGTCATTGACGAGAAGCGGCACGAGGATCAGAAGCCGTTCTCTGAGGCGACCATAATGGTAAAGGTTGGCGGTAAGGTGGAACACACTGCCGCTGAAGGCAACGGACCAGTTAATGCCCTTGATAATGCCCTGCGGAAAGCACTGGAGAAATTCTATCCGAAACTGAAGGAAGTTAAGCTCCTTGACTACAAGGTGCGTGTGCTCCCTGCAGGCCAAGGTACCGCTTCATCTACGCGGGTTCTCATTGAATCCGGAGATAAAGAAGCACGTTGGGGGACTGTCGGCGTTTCCGAAAATATTGTAGATGCCTCTTATCAAGCTCTAATCGACAGCATCGAGTACAAGCTCCATCGTTCGGACGACGGCGAGGCCGCCAAAAAGTGAATGTGAGGGCGCGTCTTCTCGCGCTCTGGGGTCTTGCCTTGCTGGCAACTCTCCTTGTGTTTATGAAAGGCCGTGGTTTGTCTCCTTCTAAGGCGGCAACCATGGCCTTTTCTTATGAAAATCCAAATTCTATCAGGATTAAGGTCGCGGGTGTCCACGGCAAATCCGGCATCTATTATTTCCCAGAGGGGGTGAAACTAGAAGGCGTCATAAATATGGCGCTCTCTGGAGTTCCTGCAAATAAAGCTGTGATGCGTGAACCTGGTCGGCGCATGAGAGATGGCGAAAGTGTTTCTTTCTATTCTGGAGGGGGTAAATATACTGAAATTTCAGTGGAAATGATGCCAGTTGCCGAATTGATACTTCTGGGTATTCCCCTTGATCCCAATGCCATGCTTGCTCCTGACTGGGAGGTACTTCCTGGAATCGGCCCAAAGCTTGCCCAGAGAATAGTTTTAGACCGTCAACAGAATGGCGCTTTCAGCTCTCTAGAGGACCTTGAGCGTGTTACAGGGATCGGTCCAAAGACAGTAGACCGAATAAAGAATTTTTTTTAGCAGTCCGTATCTATCCGAATCCGCACTGTTTTTTTAATGATTATGGCGGTCCTCCAGCTCTAATCATTAAAAAAAGCGTTGCTTGGCATATATGGTGAAACCTCCTGTGCACTCACAAAAAAATTCACAGTGGGGGGCTGCCAATGAGATGTCCGAAATGTAAGGGAAGAATGTTTACGGAGAAGTTTTATGATTTTGTAAGATCCTTTGATGCCTGGAAGTGCACCTGCTGTGGTGAGGTTCTGGATCCGACGATATTAGCCAATCGGGCAAGGAATAATAATCTCTTGCTGGGCTAGGCAATATATCCCGGCGAGGCACAGGGAGGGGAAAGCACAGTCTTTCCCCTCTTTTTTTGTTTGAACAGTGCTTTTTATGGGGGCCCTATGGAATTCGGGATTGATGTTAAAGACACAAAGCGTTTTACGGATGAGATGCTTAACTGGGTTCGGGGAAAGGGAAAGATACTTATAGTCGTTCACGATAACCCTGATCCTGACTGTCTTGCCTCGGCCATGGCTCTTCGCCATCTGTTTGTGATGACAGTAAATCGTGAAGCAGTGATTTCATTTTCGGGAATGATATGCCGGAGCGAAAATCTCGCCATGGCAAAGGCGCTCGAGATGCCACTCACTCCCCTTGGATTGCTGGATCTACGACAATTCTCGGTAATCTGTATGCTGGATACCCAGCCGGGAACAGGAAACAATTCTCTGCCTGACGGTGTGAAGGTGGACATACTTGTCGATCATCACCCGCTGCGGGAACCGAGCCGGCTCTGCCGCTGGGTTGATATCCGGGATGATTACGGTGTTACGGCAACAATCCTGTTCGAGTATCTCGTTGCGCAGGGCGTGTATATCGGTACAAAGCTGGCAACCGCCCTCTTTTATGCCATCAAGTCTGAAACGCAGGACCTCGGGCGGGAGGCTAACAAACCCGACCGTGACGCTTATTTCGGTCTGTTCTCGCTCACCAACACGAAACTCCTCTACGAAATTACCCATCCTAAACTTCCGGTCGAATACTACATGATGGTGAGCAGCGCACTGGAAAATGCAAAGATTTACGGAAAGCTCCTGGTGACCAATCTCAACAAAGTGAGTTTCCCGGAGATTGTTGCGGAGATGGCAGATTTTTTTGTCCGTTTGGAGGAGATTGAAGTCGTCCTCGCCATGGGGCATTACGGCGACGGGGTGATTCTGTCTTTGCGCACCATTCGTCATGACATGAATTCTGGCCTGCTTATTCAGCGTCTCGTGGAGGGGAGGGGGCGTGCCGGGGGACATGGAATGATGGCTGGCGGGAAGATTAATGGCGTTTCCGACTCGTCGGCGGCAAACACTGAAATCGAAGCCTTTCTGACCAAAAGGTTACTTGCTGAGCTTTATGTGACAGACTGTAAACCGCTAACTCTTCGTGAACTTAGGGGAAATGATGTTTTAAGGCAAGCTTTCCGGGACGATCAAACGGACAGGATTGACTTCAGCTAGTCTTTCGTTTACTTTCCATTTTAAATATTATTGGAAAAAGGGAGACTTATGCGTTCGGATGGTCGCAGTGCGTGCAGCATCAGGGAAGTAAGTATTACTAGAAATTACACCAAGCATGCCGAAGGTTCCGTGCTTGTGGCATTTGGCGATACGAAGGTCATCTGCACCGCTTCAGTGGAAGAGAATGTTCCTCCATTTCTCCGTGGGAAAGGTACCGGCTGGGTTACCGCCGAGTACTCAATGCTCCCTCGCGCAACCCATACTCGTTCTGGGAGGGAAGCTGCCAGAGGGAAGATTGGCGGAAGGACCCATGAAATACAGCGACTTATTGGGCGCTCTCTACGGGCCGTCACGGATTTGACGCTTCTTGGTGAACGAAGCGTTATCATCGACTGTGATGTAATTCAGGCCGATGGCGGTACGAGAACCGCTTCCATAACCGGCGCTTATGTTGCTCTTGTTGATGCCATGCGCTTGCTTTTGGAGCGCGGCTCACTGTCGGAAACCCCCATAAAGGAAGCCGTTGCGGCGCTCAGTGTTGGAATTGTCGAGGGAGAAATTCTTACCGATCTCAATTATGTTGAGGATTCATCGGCTGAAGTGGACATGAACTTTGTCATGACATCCTCCAACCGTTTTGTTGAAGTCCAAGGCACTGCCGAGTCTGTTCCGTTTACCATTGAGCAGATGGATGGTATGCGTGCCGCTGCAAAAGACGGCATACAAAAGCTGTTCGCAATCCAGGATAAGGTGCTTTCACTGTGAACAGTTTGATTGTTGCCACTAGAAACATGGGCAAACTCACAGAGATCAGGAAGATTCTGGAAGGAATTCCCTGCCGTATATTATCGCTTGACGAATTTTCTGATCTTCCTGAAATCGAGGAAGATGGTGCTACCTTTGAGCAAAACGCAGTAAAAAAAGCATCAACAATTGCTAAAATTACCGGGCTTCCGACTCTGGCAGATGATTCCGGTCTGGCCGTTGATGCTCTTGGCGGGAGCCCAGGTGTCTTTTCGGCCCGTTATGCGGGTGATAAAGCCACTGATGAGATGAATAATGCAAAACTTCTTGAAGCGTTGAAAGATGTGCCTACTGAAAGCCGTGGTGCGGCATTCCATTGCGTGATAGCTCTTTGCATGCCCGATGGATCGTGCGCCACATTTGACGGTGAACTGAGAGGAGCCATTCTGGAATCTCCGCGAGGGAGTGATGGGTTTGGGTATGATCCGCTCTTTCTGGTTGAAGGTGAAGGAGAATCCCTTGCTGAGATTTCGCTGGAAAGAAAAAACAGCCTTAGTCACCGCGGCAGGGCCCTGGCGTTACTGAAGGCACGATTGTCTGACCGAGGTTTTTTGTAAAAAAAACTTGCAAGCCCCTGAAGGGTATGTTATTAATCCACTTCTTACGGGGTGTAGCGCAGCCTGGCTAGCGCACCTGCCTTGGGAGCAGGGGGTCGGAGGTTCGAATCCTCTCACCCCGACCAATCTCTGCGCCTGTAGCTCAGCTGGATAGAGCAACGGACTTCTAATCCGTAGGTCAGAGGTTCGAATCCTCTCAGGCGTGCCAAACCCAAATTATGGTGGCTATGGTGAAGGGGTCCAACACACATGACTGTGACTCATGCATTCGTGGGTTCAAATCCCACTAGCCACCCCAATTACAGCAAAGCCCCGTGAAAACGGGGCTTCTTCGTATGTAAAGTTGTGGTTTTAGATTTTGCGAGAGTGGCGGAA
>MTLE01003250.1_pt1 | contig 35042 bp, 28 predicted proteins | sample 1982461 | NCBI WGS metagenome assembly MTLE01 (sample SAMN05712605, study PRJNA340218) | biofilm metagenome | isolation source: sample SPL anode biofilm adapted to -200 mV | place: USA | collected 2012-02-03
GTTGCCGGGTGGGGGTACGTTCCGTGAAAACACTCCCGCAGGGCATACAACGGGCTCGTGCCGATGTCGCCGTAGACGATCCCCAAAGCGGCCATAACGAGGCTTGCATGCTGGGATCTGTTCTGATTTTGAGAGCTGTTCATTTTCATGATTATGAAACGCCGGCCAGAAGCCCCTCTCCGCCAGGGCCCTTCTCTAGCGCTCCTTCAGGGTGAATCCGATTTTCGTGGCAACCTTCATTCACTCCCACGCCCGGTAAAGGTTATCACAAGCCCGGCCTCTTGCCATGACGACTCTTTGACCTCACAACAGCTATTCCCAGATTCATTCACGTGCGTTATCAGGGATAGTTGTACTATCCGGTTCTTAAGTTATACTTCCCGAAAAACCGTCTCATTTTGATGCTATGCGCTGGATGGCGATCTGTCGGCACTCACTTATGACGAGGAAAGGAGATATCATGAGCGCTCAGGAACAGTCGTGCGACATCAGGGTATGGTGCGAGGAATGTCAGCAAAGCAGTTATACAACCAAGGAAGAGAAATATCTGTGCGCCGTTTGCGGCAAGATTCTGAAGCTTGATCATGAGGTTCGTCATGAGGGATTCCCCCATGTGAGCGGTGATCCGGACAATCTCTCCTGAAGCTTCTGGAGGACTAAATCAGGGGGGCAAACGAAAAGCNNNCCTGCCTGGGAGCTATTGTTCCCTGGCAGGCGCGCTTCGTATGTCAACAAAGTCAAGGCAACTTCCTTGAGTGCCCAGCTTTGTCCTTGTATGGCTCCCCACGCGGGACTCCCACCGCAATTTTTTCCGCCATCACTTCAGTTTTATGCTCAGTCCGGTCAAGAAAAACCATCCGAGAACGGAGTATCGGTTTCAGAGAATGCATGGCTGAAGCTACTACAAAATCTCGGTAATTATAAACAAATACCTATGATTTGGAACAGTCATACGATTCAAGCGGCATTGCCCCTTCAATCGCCTCCCTGACAAACTCATACTTCTGCATCATCCTCAGCAGATCGAGAGCCGTCATGCCCGTGTCCTTGTAATACCAGTTCCGTGCCCGTTCGACGGGGATGTCGAGGTCGCGTGCCGCCTGCTTTGTCGTGATCTTCCGCTTCCGCAGCAACTTCACAATATACCTCGTCAGGTCCCCATTGTTGAGTTCATTTTTGTGGCAGATCTGCCACAGAATCATTGTAGACATACGTTCCTTATTGGTTGAAAGTATTACCGGAATATTCTGTGTGGAATTAAGGAGATACCCGGGATGCAACCAGCAGGAACGGCATATACGGCGGCTGAAATCAAGAGCCTGCGCCTGAAAGGTGCCATGTATATCCGGATGTCTACAGAGTTGCAGGTGGAGTCACCGGAAAACCAGGAGCGGGCAATACGTGCCTATGCCGCCGAGTACGGCATTGAAATCATCAAGACCTATGCGGATCTGGGTGTCAGCGGGATCAACACGGAAAAGCGGGAACAGTTTCAGGCACTGATTGACGATGTGGAACAGGGGCGGAATGGATACAACATTGTCCTGTATCTGGATGAAAGCCGCTGGGGCCGGTTTGTCGACAGTCGTGAGGCCGAGTATCACCGGATGAGGCTGGAGCGCAGAAACGTCGTCTGCCAGTCCTGCGAAAAGCCGGTGACGCTGACCAGCAATCTGGCCGACCGGATCATGACCCTGCTGCGGGACGAAAGCGCCAGCGACTATTGCCGCCAGCTATCCCAGAAAGTATGGGCGGGACAATGCAACCTGGTGTCAAAAGGATACCGCAAGGGAGGTGTGGCGGGGTTCGGACTCCGGCGTATGCTGTTGGACGAGGCCGGCAGAGTAAAGCAGGAGTTGGCGATGGGGCAGCGGAAAAGCCTGCTCACCGAGCGGGTGATTCTGATGCCGGGGCCGGATGAGGAATGCCGGACCGTGCTATGGATTTACGACCAGTTCATCGCCGGCAGCAGCGAAACTGACATTGCGGCGCAGCTGAACACACGAGGGGTGAAAAACCATTTCAGCCGTCCATGGTCAAGGGGGACCGTGTGCGAGGTGCTGACCAATGAGAAGTATGTCGGAAACAACCTGTTCAACCGCACTTCGGGCAAGATGAAGAGCAGAGCAAAGCCGAATCCGGAAAGCGAGTGGGTCCGCAAGGATCACGCCTTCGAGCCCGTAGTGGACATGGAGCGTTTCTACACTGTTCAGGGGATTTACCGGGAGCGGAACAAGAAGGCTACAGATGAAGAGCTGCTGCAGGGACTGCGGGATTTATACGCCAGCCAAGGAAGACTATCGGCGCTGATCATTGACGAAGCTGACTTCCTGCCCCCCTGCAGCCTGATCCGCAATCGTTTTGGCGGCCTGCTGCGGGTCTATCAGATGATCGGCTATACCCCGAAGCGCGACTATCAGTATGTTGCCATCAACCAGCGGCTGCGTGCCCTTCATGCCGAGATCGTGGCCGATGTCGTCCGCGATATTGAAAACCTCTGCGGCAGACGGATTCCCATGGACCCGGAAAGCTGCCTGCTGGAACTGAATCACAATCTGTTCATTTCCGTCGTCATCAGCCGCTGTTTTACCACCCCTTCCGGAACCCGGCGCTGGAAAATCCGTTTCGACAGCGGTCTCCGTCCCGACATAACCGTAGCGGTGCGCATGGATGTCCGTAATGAGGCGATCCGGGATTACTACATCCTGCCCGCACTGGAATTTTCAGACGGGCAGTTGAGGCTGTCGGAGGAGAACGCGGGATTTCTGGACGGGTTTCGTACCGACACGCTGGATTACCTGCTGAAGCTTAGCATCAATATCTCTCTCGACAAGGCGGTGCACCATGGAGCATGGGGCAATAGCGCTTATTCCCATTGAAGATATACACATCCTGAATCCAAGGGTGCGCAATCAGATCATTGCCGAAGAGATCCGGCAGAACATTCGCAGCATCGGCCTGAAAAGGCCCATTACGGTCGCCCCCCGGAAGGACGCGAAGAACGGCAAGAAATATGACCTCGTGTGCGGCCAGGGGAGAATCGAGGCCTTCATTGCCGCCGGGGAAACGGAGATCCCCGCTGTCATTCGCGAAGTAAGCGAAGAAGATGCGCACATCATGAGCCTGGTGGAGAATATCGCCCGGCGCAACAACAGCGCCCTGGAGCTTCTACAGAGTATCAAATATCTGAAGGGCCAAGGGTACGCGGATGACGCCATCGCTGCCAAGACCAACCTTGGCAAAGACTATATTCGCGGCATCATCCGTCTGCTCGAAGAGGGGGAGGAATACCTGGTCAACGCCGTGGAAAAGGGGCGAATCCCGTTATACCAGGCGCTGAACATCGCGGCGGAAGACGATGCCGCCGTACAGACTGCCCTGACGGAAGCGTATGAATCGGGGGCTTTGACCGGAAAAAAGCTGGTCGTGGTGCAAAAGATTATTTCCCGGCGCAAACATTACGGCAAGGGGCTCTCAGCTCCGCAACGCGAAAAGGTCAATCTTTCCGCAGAAGATCTGATTGCAGCCTATGAGAATGGCGCCAGGGAGAAAAAGCGGCTGCTGGCCCAGTCGAACTATATTAAGGATGTCCTGGACTATACCGCCATGGCCCTGCGCCAGTTATTGAATGATGTTCATTTCACCAATCAGCTGAAGGCCGTCGGCATGAATGAGATACCTCTGCATGTCACTGATCTTCTGAAAAGGTAGCGGCCATGGCGAATATAATAAAGCAGGGATTCCAGGAAAGACTGATCGAACTTGGAGTGGAGGAGCTGCTCCCCACCAAAAACATTTCCATCTATGCAATGAAATGCAGGAAGTATGGTCAGGTCCTTTCCTCCATCCGGGAAGTGGGGCTTATCGAAGCACCTGTAGTCGCTCCGCTCAAAAAGGGGAAAGGATATCTCCTGCTCGATGGTCATCTGCGGATCATGGCCCTAAGGGAGTTGGGGGTGGAACGGGTCTCCTGTCTGATCTCCACCGATGACGAGACCTATACCTACAACAAATACATCAATCGGCTTTCGGCGATTCAGGAACATCGCATGATCATGAAGGCCATACAGTCTGGAGTCTCGGAAGAAAAACTTGCCAGGGCCTTGAACCTTGACATCAGCACCATCAGGAACAAGAAGTGTCTGCTTGAGGGCATCTGCCCCGAGGCCATTGAACTGCTGAAGGATAAGGCCGTGCCGGAACCGGTGTTCAGGGTGTTGAAAAAAATGAAGGCGCCCCGGCAGATCAACGCCGCCATGCTGATGAACGACCAGAACAAGTTTACCTCCAGCTACGCCAAGGCGTTACTGGACGCAACGCCGGCGAATCAGCTTATCAACAAGGGCAGGCCGAAAAAGGAGACTCCGGCGATACTGGCCCGACAGGCACGTCTTGAGGAAGAGAGCCTTGCCCTCTCCCGGGAGATCGGCTCATTGAAGGAGCAGTACGGTACCGCGATGATCGACATGACATCCATGCAGGCGTACCTGAAAAGTCTGCTCGGCAACGAAGCAGTCGCAAAATACCTGCGGGAGCTTCATGGGCCGGTCCACGACAAATTCAAGGAAATTGCAGAGCTTGACTTTTTCAGGCTGAAAAATATGGCGTGAGGCTTGCCGCCTTTGATTTCAACGGTCATTGCCTGCGTCTATACGCGACGCCCATAGCGCCTATAGCGTATCCGTTCTATACGCGACGCTTATATCGACTAACTAAACGGCCTGCCTGCATTTGAAATGTTATCAGCGAATCAAATTTCCGTATTCCAGTTAAGCAAAAAAGCACAGTAATATCAGCCAGTTTTTTGTATTTATCAGTTCGGAATTACGCAAAAACTATCCCCAGACGGGTATATATTCAGCAAATTTTGTCGAAACATTATTGGGATCTTTAGGTTTGATCTTGCCCTGCGCCAAAGCCTCTTTTATGACCAATGAGACCTGTGGCCTTTGTTTTTCATGCATTTTAAACCGTTCCCTTAGGCTGGTATTGGTCATTCCACCACTGGAAAAATATTTTATGATGCTATGCTGGTAACAAGCCTCAATCCGCTCCATTGGCGTCAACTCCGCGAAGGATTTGGGACAGTACATTGTCACCCGGAAGGAGTTCTCCAACTCCTCAAACTTCAGCGGTGGTAGCCCGAAGAGTTCTATGGCCGCAACTGCTTTTTCAAACCCTGAACCTCGCTCTTCACAAATATTGTATCTGCGGAAAGCCGCCGCCAAAATTTCATTTCTTGATTCCGGTGTGGTCCTGATCAAACGGTCAATTTTTTTGGAAGGGAGTAGCCTGCCGGGATTTGATATTTCGATACGATCAGAAAAAATTTCAATCATGGGACCGGACCCACGGATACTGAAATCTTGATGAATGAGCGCGTTGGCAACCAGCTCTCTGATGGCTATTTCAGGGTAGACAGTCGTCTCTGCTCTCAATGCATTCTTGATGATCTCGCTACCAGGAAGTAACGCCTTAATAAACTCGATCAGACCTTCGAAGCCGATAGCATACCCCTTTGAACCGGGGAACTCTTTTTCAGCTTCCAGCTTATTGATGCCTTTATACTTTATGAGTCGAATGCTCTTGCGCGCCAGACCGTCAAAATCCTTCAAATTCTGCGCCGCCGCTAAAGCGCCAAAATTGGTGATGTAATAACCCGCACCATCCACCTCGTCGATCATCTTTTCATCTTTCATCCATTGCAGCACTTCTTCATTTGTTTGCGGAACAGGCTTCCCTAACAGTTTGTAAATACTGCGGTAATCCAGAATATCCAAAACATCTGGCGCTAGCTTGAGCTTGGAGGCATGCAGTTCTTCAAATTGCGGAGTTTTACTGTTCAGCATCAAACCGCCAATTTCCTGTCGTGATGCTTTCCTGGTAGACCCACCGCTTCGGATGTAGGCGTCTTCCATGGTTCCTGAATTAAGGTGTACAGGTTTTACAGCACTTTCCCGGACATGGATAAACAACAACGGTACGTCCTCATAATTTTCAATGGCATGATCTATGGTAACGACCGGATTCAGTGAGTCACGGCAGAGACTGCCCAGCCTCAGCACGATTTTCTCGGCAGTCTGCTGATTAACACCGACGAGCCGCAGGGGTTTGTCTTCGATACCAAAAACCATGAAACCCCCGCCCGGCTGATTGGCAAAGGCCGAAAGGTGCCGGCAGAGCTTGGTGTTGTCTGGAGAAAGGTCTTCCTTCCAATCCAACTCGTTCAGTTCCTGCGGTACGGGATTGAGGCTATGTGCGAGAAAATCCAGGGCTTTCTGTATCCAGTTCTTGATCATTTCCGTTTTCCAGTTAAGCAAAAATATCAATTAATATCGGCATGTTATATGTTTTTTCCGTTTTCCAGTTAAGTAAGAGCGACTATATCGAACTATCTGTAGTTATTTTTGCACACTACGATAATAAGCACGGTTGCCAATTTTCTTGTATTCGACTTTGTTACTGTCCTCAAGGATTCTGGCAATTATTGCAAATAGCCAACCCTTCTCTCCATATTGCTTGTTTGCTTTTGGCACAGCAACAAAGTTGAGAGCAAGAGCATCTTTGATTTGAATAGAAGAGACCCAACGGTCGCCAGATGGCGATTCGTTCTCTTTGATATATTCGAGTACTTCATCTGAGATTTTGTGGATCAAATCCGACACGCGCTCTTTTCTGTTCATTGGTGTCTCCGTGAAAAATATATGGACTATCTTGCCGGCGCCGGCCAAATTTTAGCTGCAATCGAGAACAGGGCCTTGGAGCGATGCGCAATAGCATCTTCATCCCATAAATCGTATTCGTGCAGTTTTTGATTGATCGGCAGGAGTGAAGAGCGTAGCAGCTCGGGCTTTTTTACTGACCAGTGGCTGTTTGATACCGATGAATTCAATTGCTGAGTCAGGATTGTCAAATTGCCGATTGTCTGCAAAGCAGAATTTCTTTTCTTTGTTGCTTCAGCACAACTATCTCCTGGCTCAGCGGTCCACAATTCGTGCTGAGACAGCCCCTTTGCCCCATCGGCGAGCGGCCACTTGTCTATCCAGTTCTGCGGCATAATGTGCTCAACGGTCAGTGTACTATCGATGCTGATCCGCTCAGACATGTTGCCGAGCATGACGTCACTCAGTCTCTTGAGAATATGGCAGATCTTGGGATTATTGAGAGTCTGGTACGCATGGCGTGTCAGCCACGCCACGTAGAAGGTCTCATCTGTTGGCCATTCAGAAGACTCTCCTTCAAGATCGGACAGGTGGTTTCGCAGATTTTCTGGCGTGGGGCCGATTTTCTTAAGGGAACGGGTCAGAATGAGGAAAATACGATTATATCCTTTGGTTGTATAGCCACAGACAGCACGTCTCAGAATATACGATTCAAGAATTACGGAAATTGCCTGTAAGTCAGCATCCGGTATCCGGCTATCGAGTAAGAAAAGTAATAATGGGTAGATAGTCCGGACATCGAAACAATCAACAAAAGTCGAAAGTGGGTACAACAAATCTTCCTTTTTGGGCTCGACGATGCGCCGGAAATCATCCCGCTGACGTGCCAATGTCGCTAACTCGTCACGCACAGTAGAAAACGGCCGCTGGCGCTCAATCCAGAACTTGTACTCGACGAACAGATGCTTAATGGGGATATCTATCGTTTGCCGACTGGATAAGAAGTGCTGCATGAAAAGATCGCTGCGTGGCCGGAACAACCGTCCATGACGCACCTCCTGCCGCCAGAACTGGTCATCAAATCTCTCCCAAAATTCCTTGTAAAGCTCCTCCTGGGGTTCATTCTGACGTGCCGCCCGGAGAAAGATGAAGTTTCGCAGCAGGTCGGCAGGGAGCAATGGTTCGCCGCGGGCATTCAGCGTCTCGAAAATGACCTGGGCATCGTCGTCATGGTCCAGGTCGATAGCAACGACCTGCAGCGCGTTTTTCAATGCCTGCAGACATTCATCCAATCTGAATTCGATAGGCTGATCAGCTACAAGAGGAGGATCGGCAGGCGTACCAATAAAAAATGAAGTGATCTGGTCGTGAAAGAACAGGTAGGCCTCAACCATTCGCGGCCGTGGATCTGGATACCGAGCGTACTTTTTCCTGGTCAGAGGATTTCGCCTCTCCACTTCCAGTCTCGATCCGGATTCGACAACATCACTAAACTGTTTCCGGTCAAGCAAAGTCGGCCATACCTTGAATTTATCAACTTCGCGATCCGCAAGAATCCCCTTATTCAGGGTATAAGAGTCGCATTCCTTTGCTAGTTCTTCACATTCCTGTTCACGGCAGAAATCACGGAAAGCTGAAATAAATATCTGCAGTGTAGTCAGGCGTTGCTGCCCATCAATTACCTGTCTTTTCTCGACATGGGTCGTTGGAGTCTGCTTCTGGTCGAGAACCATCGCACCCAAGAAGTGTACCGGTGCCTCTTTTCTACCATCAAGATACTCAGAAAACTTGCGACTGATGTCCTCCCACAGCGGCTCCCACTGGTGGCTTTTGTTCCACACATACTGTCGCTGGAATAGCGGGACTTCAAGACGAATTTTCTTTTCAAAGATGGCCAGAAGAGGGACGGCATTTGCTTTCATGGAGTATCTCCGGTTTTGACGTTAATCTTCAGCTCGTAGCCTGAAAAACTTTGGCGCGGTGCCAGTCGAGATACGGCCCGTGCTCCGGTGCCAGCCAGCGAAGTGCGAGACCATCTTGTAGCTGCAGGCTGGAAATCTGGTGCGGGGCAAGCTTTGGTGAAAAGATCAACTTTCCATCGGGATCAAATGAGATCAGACCTCGGTCAAACAGAGCATCGAGATTGGCGCAGAGCAAAAAGCCGTTGAAAACGTCGAGCCGTTCTTCATCGCTTGCGCAGTCTGCCCAGGGTTTGGCGTGACTTGCCCGCAGAATTTCCGGTAGATCGATCCCGGTAACTGCACAAGAACCTGCCCAGTAGGCCAGGAGCGCCTCACGAAAGGTATCCTGGCCGACGCGTTGCTTGACCAGCCGCTCAACCTCGGTACTGTTCGGCTGGGTTCTTTCAAGCTCTTCCTTCACACGAGCAGCATAGGTACGAGCAGCCTGATTAGGCAGAGACTGGGCAAGTTCGGCGGCTCGACGCAACAGTCGTGCTAGCTGCTCAATTTCCGGAACAACGATTTGGTTCTGCTCGCAAATGACATTACTGAAAGATCGGACCAGCTCTTGGTGAATGAGGAGAGAGGATGCTTGAAGGTGCAAACTATCGGCGGCAGAGGCAGGTGTAATACTTACCTGGGCCTGGTGGCGGGCAGAAGCCAATTTGACAACCGAGTCTTGGCTCTCGACGACATTTTCCCAGCCATTTTCCCTGCCGACTTTCTCGATCAGGGCACGTTCAAGGGTGTTCATGCGGATCTTACCCCGTTAGTTCAAAGTATGACTCCAGTCCAGATGGTTCCATTCGATCTTACGATTACGCCAATGCTCGCCGATGGCCTGAGTAAAATCAGGCCGCACCAGTTTTGCCCGCTCGCACAGCCAGTCACCAGACTCATAGCGCACCACAATTCCCTCCATGGGGCCATTACGAAACGCGCTGGGCTGCTTCTGCAGCAATTCCTTGAGAGATTCTACTGTTGCTTTTCCTTTGAAGGCCTTCGGCACCACCTTTAACCCAAGCTGGCCGGCAAGTGCGTTCCGTCGTACAGAACTCCAGAATCGTTGTTCTTGTCGGTCATAGATGTCAAATACCAGCAGCCAGTCCGAAAGGCTATCATACTCCAACGAATGACGCGCAGCGCACCACTCGCCAAACAGAATGAGATGCTCCCCCAATGCTTCAAACAAAGCATCCTCACGGGGCTTAAGCCAGGAGGATAGCTCTTTGAATTGCCCGGCATGTGGTTCAACCAGATACTGTCCACGATTCTGGGTGCGAATCACACCTTCAGGACTCACGGATATCCCTAAATTAGCGCCATCCAGTTTTTCTTCGACAATAATCTCATTTGAAAGCAAGGCGTTGACTTCTGAAGCGGTCATCACCTTATCATCACGGGGAATACCGTTGCCAAGCCACGCGATGTGCGGAGTATGCGGGAATCTGAAAAATTTGGCAGTTATCGCTGTTGTTTCGCTTGCCATTTTGGATAACACCATTCAGGAATCAGTTGATGCACTTCCACACCTTCCGAATCCAAGACCGTTTTCCAATCGTACCAGTCTGTATCGCATGAATTCACGAGGTTACATCCACCGTTTTTGCACCCTGAAGCCAGAACAGCGGCAACCATTTTCCTATCCTCCCTGTCATTAATCACGGGATCAAGATTCTGGTTTGCAATAATAGCGTGGCCGTGCCTGTCAAGATCAAGCAAAAACCCATACGATTGGCCAGTTGTGAATTTGTGCAAGACCACCTGAAGGCCGTAATCCTGCTCTGTCAGCTTATTATGAGGACGATTTACTCCTTTGTATTCGTCAACGATTATCCACTTCCAATCCAGAACAATATGGCGACCACTGCTATCAAACTCGATCAGCCAGTCTAGAACTTTTTTCCTCAGCACCGCCTCCTCAACTGGAGTCGCATCCGGAGCAAAGGGGGAGGCATCATGGGCCGCACTGGCAACAAGGAGAACGTTTGTGTCAATGACATGTTTATCAATTGGCATGTTGATTCTCAGCCTGAGTTTTCATTTCACGTTCCGCTCTAGCCATTGCCTGTTTGCGTGCCTCACCCAAGGAGTCGCCAAAGAATTTATCAGGCCAATTAGAGACAGCACCATACTCATTTGTTTCAAGCTCGCGCAGTTTTGCTTCAGCCCCTTCGCGCTCAACGAAGTACATAGCACAGTCACTTCTTGATACCTGCTCCTTTGCTATTAACGTCTGCATACGACGGAAAAGGTGCTCGGAATGGGTTTCGACGATAAATTGCACACCCCGTTCTTTACTGACAGTGGCAAACAGCTCTGCCAGCAATGATTCCGCCAGTGGATGCAAATGGCTTTCAGGTTCTTCAACGATCACGATATGTCCCGGCGCAGCATGAAGCGCAGCAACAATAACGGGCAGCACCTGGGAAACACCTACACCAACATCCTTTATGTTGGATGTTTCACCCTGCCTCTTAATCATCAATTCATATCGTGCCGAGTTTCCTAACTGCTTTACGCTTAACTCTTCAGCCAGTTCCATTTTTTTCAGCCATTCGGAGGTCTCTGTAATCAAGTTGGCTTCTGAGGGTAAAAGGTGTTTTTTCTTGCTGGCAGCTTTAAGAGCTACTCCACTGGCAATCAGAGCATCAACGGCTTTATTGCCATCATCTCCGATTGTTGAGGGCATGCGTCCGCTCCAGACATAGTCACGCTGGGCAAGGCGTCGCACAGGGCCAAGATATATGATTCGGCTCAGCTCATCTAGCAGTTGCGGGCCAACTTCTGCGATGCGGTTACCATCCCCTTTGAGACGATCTATCGCTGCAGCTGAAAATGCAAAGGAGCGTTGAGGGCGAAAGTCCGTACTTTGCCCTCGCATCCTTCTCTCTGTCCCAAGCCAAAGTCGGTAAATGTTTTCCTTAAATCGTTTGACAGTAAATCCTTGCCCATCGCGCCCTAAACGCAGGTAGTCAATAGCAGCAGCTCCTTTATCATTACGATACCGAGCAGAGAAAAGAACCGAGTCAGCCGCAGTACCGCTTTTACTCCAGCGAAATTCAATCTCAATTAGGTTCCCGTAAATCCTGTGATTAACAACATCTACGAAACGCCCAAGAGTGACAGAATCGCCCGCATCTGGATTGCCAAAATTCAGGTCCAGGTTTGGGTCATCACCTTTAACGGTCTGGCGGATTAGCAACAGGCTCTGGATAAGGCTCGACTTGCCGGAGGAGTTGGTACCAAGCAGAAGAGTCACGGGAGCCAGACGCATCGGGCCAGTGGTCTTCCAAATTTTGAAGTTTTCCAGTTTAAGATGAGTGAGCATCACTCCTCCTTAATGCAATTCACCACGTTCCAGCGCATCCCAGGCAGCAAGCACCAGGCGTTGCGTTCGGTATTCGCCGAAAGCTTTTTCTTCGTTGTTTTTCAAAACCCTGAAAGTTTCACTGGGATAGTCAGGGCCTTCTACATCTGCCGGATCAAGGATGTACCTCAGCTCGTCGCGGGTCAGGCCATAAAGCTTTGCAAAATAGGCGTCCAGTTCTGCCCGAAGTTGCGTTCTCCGTTCGGGATCAAAAGAAAATGGTTCACCTGAATAACCAAGATCAAACGCCCACGGTTTCAGGTCATTGGCGGTATAAGTTAATTCAAGTACACGAGGAGTAATGAAGGCGAGATCGGCATCGTTGAATTTGTCCGGAGGAAGAACCGGTAATTGTTTAGCTATAAAAAAGTTGAGCGTTGTTCCACCGACTTTTTGGCGAGCCGCAAAATCAAAAACTAATGAGCTGAGGTTGGCAAGAAAACAAGTTATTAATCGATTAGTTGAATTGGGCGAAAACATAAAAAGAGGTATTTTGTTGCCCACAGCAGATCTCGGGAATACAGTTGCAATCACTGTACGAAGGACATGTGCACTTGTTATGTCTCGGAATCCAATTAACCATTTCGGGCTCCTCAAATCCATTATTTTGTCAGCTGCCTGCCAAACATCATGTGAATTCTTGAGTAGCAACAACTCAGCTTCACTCAATGGTTGGTAATTCAGAGCATCGGCTTTGATCTTCAGATCCCGCCAGTCTTTAGGGTCAAGCGGCAGTACGGCGAATAGTTCACCAGCGACTGCAATCAGAGCATTCCGTGATTGATGAAATGATTCAATCAACAGATCATCACCACGTCCGACTTCGACCCAGTTGGCGAGAGCCGCAATGAGTCCTCTACCATCTTCCGTGGCGTAGGCCTGGGCTACAGCACGGGGAACTCGGGCCAGACGGGCAAGCACTTCTTTTTCTTTTACCCAGTAGCGGGGGCGGACAACAAAATCGGGATTTTGCTTGGCTTCCAAGGGCACGTCGTCGGCTTCGTCTTTACCGTCACTGGTCACACCATAGCTTGCCCAGCGATGATCAAACTGGTGGATCATCTTGGCTTCGTAGAGAGGCAGGTGTTCCCCGCCGTCATAGTCTGCAAAAAGGTGGCTGTCATTGGACATGTGAAACATGGTGCTGAAGCGAATGCCCCAAGGATTGCTTTCAGGCTCTTTGTTGCTTGCCTCACGGATCAGCACCGGAACCCGGGAATAGATCTTTTTCGTGAGTTCTGCATCCATCTTGCTCCGGAATACCGGGCAGGTGCGGGTGTTGGGGTTGATTAGCCGAAGGTCAGCGGAGCTCAAGGTAAAGCGGCGACGCTCATCATAAAGCTGGATTGGCTGTCGCGCAAAAAATACAAACTCAGCTTGCCCGGTTTCAGCAGGACCGCCAATCACCAAGAGGCAGAACCGGAACGAATGGTGCACTGACGGGAAAATAAATTCTTCGTTCTCGAAAGCAAACAGGGCCTTAAGTTTTCCAAACTGAGTAAGATCTGCAAAATATGCTTTCGTAGAATCGTCGGTGGCGATTCCCGTTGGAACGATGAACCCGGCACGGCCTTCTTTAGAGACAATCTGGCTAATAGTCTCGGCAAAGAGAGCATAGGTATTTACATCACCCACACCGGTCAGCGGGTAGCGCCCGCCATCGTCACCATCGAGATGGGCATAAAGGCTGGCGGCCTCGGCAGTGCGACGCTCAGTGATAAATTCATCATACAGTCGCTGCTCTAGCAGCCCTTGTTGCTCATTATGCAGCAGCTCGGGGTACAGGTGTCTGGCCAGCATTCCTTCGGAAAGCCACTGGATGCGCTGGCCCCGTTCCGACTTGTTTTTGGCCGTTGCCACATCCGGGTGGCGGGTGGCAAAAAATTCCTCTTCCTGAAGCTTGATCCGCTCCCAAGGCGGATTGCCAAGCACACAATCGAATCCTCCCCTGGCAAACACCTGGGGGAATACCAACGGCCAGTGCAGCACCCGCGCTTGACGACAATAGTTACGTGCTGTTTCCAAGCGATCAGCATGACTGCTATCCGGTTGCCCGCCATAAAGCTCGATACCCAGAGTCTCGCTGGTGGGGATCGAGTCGGGAGAAACCTTGTCAGACTTGGGGATGAGAAATGCTCCCATGAACAGATCGGCAGAATGGGCCAGGTTATTGTCACGGGCCTGTTTCAGGAACAGCTCATAAGCTGCTTCCTTGGCAGCTACCTCTTCGGGTGTTTCATCCGGCATTGCCTCCAACTGGTCCAGCTGTGCCAGGCTATCCTGCCACTCTGGCGGCGAAAAGAGTTCAGGACCATGTTTCCTGGCTCCGATGGATTTACGACCTGCCTTGTTGAGCTGCATGAGTGTTTTGCAGACCGTCTTGTCATCTCCTGAAAGCGGTTTGAAAGCGCCATCGGGAATCCCGGCTGCCATCTGTTTAAGGTCGGTTACGCCGAGGAGAGCATCACCGCACACCAGGTGGTGATCAAGGAACGAGAGCGGGCGTCCCGGTTCGAACCCCTCCAGCCATAAAGCTGTACGGGCCAATTCCAGTGCCAGAGGGTTGCGGTCCACGCCGAAAATGCTGTGAGCAATGACTTCACGCAGGGCATGGCGGTAGTCTGAAGCCTTTACGGCGCCATCGATCGCCTGATACTGTGCCAGACGTTCTGCAAGACGTCTGGCGGCAGCCAGCAGAAAATGGCCGCTGCCGCAGGCAGGGTCGATGATCGTGGTGGTGAGCAGTGCTCGGGTCGGGTTCTCCGGCTGAGCAGCAAGGCGCTGTTCAATGACCGGCTCCAGGGCCGATTTAATCAGCTCCTGAACGAGACTGTCCGGAGTGTAGTAGCTGCCGGAAGTCTTGCGGGCATTACCGGCTGTCGAGCCCTCATCGCTCAAGTTTATGAAGGTGAATTTCCTGGCGTGGAGATCCACATCCGGCACCAGCTCCAGAAGACTTTCATAGACAGAACCAAGCTCCTCCGGCCCCATATTCCGATAATCAACCGGTGCCATGGCCCGATCAATCTGAGACCAGCGCAGGTGTCGAATTGCGGTGAGGAAGGCCTGATTGTCGAGGCCGCAGCTATCAAGCGTTGCACACTGTGCCGGCGCAAACAATCCTCCCAGCGGTGGCAGAGCCAGGCGGGGTTCACCTTTGACGAGACAGCGGAAGACAATAAGCTGTGCCTGCCACAGATCATCGTGCAGATCAAAACCGGCACGGCGCAATGCCCGAGTACGGAGCCGCTTGAGTGAGTAGCCGTCGGCGTAGGCTTTACGGGCTTTTGCCCCTTGTGGGGTATCATCTGACAGATGGAGCAGTTCCCGCTCTTCAACCGTAAAGAGGAAGATGAGGCGATACACCAGGCGTAAGAGCTGCTCATAATACTTTTCCTTGGTGAAACTGCCATCCTGAAGACTTTGTCGAAGCGGCTCGTTCTCCTTGTGGCGGAGAAATCCTTCTCCCAGTGCTATCAAGGCACTGGTAACTCCACGGCGCAACCCTTCGCGAACGCGGGTCCCCTGGGCCTGCCCTTCCTGCCGCCATTGTTCCCAGATACAACTATTGCCGGAGGTGCCGGGCTGTCCGGCCCGGCTGAAATGCACTATCCGCCAGAGTGCGGCAAAGTCCGGATACCTGACGTCGGAGAGGATGGATTCGAGGTCAAATTCAAGATAGCTTGGTCGGGTTAGGGTTGCAGCGTCACGAAGCAGGCGCAGCTGCAGGCCGTTGCTTACCAGCGCCCAGGTACACTCTGCGCTGGCGTTCAGAAATTCCTGGGCAAGCTGGTAGGCGCTTTTTTTACGACTGCCGCTGCCTTCAACGGCAAAACGGGCATCAGTATCGTCAAGTCCCAGATTGTGCGGTGCCACAAAGAGTGGAACCCTGCCGGCGGCCATGAATGGTACCGGATACCGGCGGCCATTTATTTCAATTGTGGCAGCAGGCTGAAGATCACTATAGCCAAAGGCATCGCGAAACATCTCCTGGACAAAGGCCCTGGTAATTGCCACGGCATCAACGTCCTGCCTTTCCCTTTGGGCAGAAAACGATTTCCATTGCGCTTGGGCGATCTGGAAAGCACGTCCATATTCGTCATGCTGCTTGAGACCCTTGGGGATCTGGTAGTCTGCATCGGCTTGAAATGACTGCTCACCAAGCGCCACCTTCTCCAACAGATCAGGGACGAACAGCGCACCTTCGAGATGCATGGACCCATATATAAAGCTATCGTGGTTTTTTCTGGCCATGGTTACGGTCCTTACAACGTATCGGGTAACAACACATAGACTCCCATTACATCCACTGGCAGGCAGGGTCGCACCGTGTAACTGCCGAGATCGCGGGCCGCCTCGCGGACACGACGATGGTCTGCCAGGAGCGCCTCCGCACGGGATGAGGCCATAACGTCAAGTTGGTTGTCATTTGCTTTCAAGAAATCTATGGCTGCCTGTATTTCCCGCTCCGTAAGCTCTGGTGAAAGGTTGGCACTGGGGGTGACATTCAGCAATGCCTGAAGATTGTCTTCATCAAGCCACTCCGGGGTTGTTCTACCTCTTACCGCCAGAGCTGCCGTCTCTTCTGCCATGAGATGCCGTGTCTCACCGCGGCGGACATAGCTTAGCTGGTGACGCAGCCGTAACAGGTAGATACAGGTAACGATGTCTACCTCCGTCGTGACCGTTACGGCTGCACGCGCAGCCAGGGGGCGATAATCAGTCAGGGCGCTTTCCAGCAACGTATCCGCTAGCAGGGATACCAGCGGATGACTGCGGTGAACAAACTGTGCCCCAGTTACCGGAGGATAGTGAAAATCGATCGCAACAGGTTTATCGATCTTTTCATGCTCCAAGCGCTCGCGTAAGGCTACTGGCAAATGCTGGGGCAGCAGGCGGTATGCTTTTCGTTTGTAAGGTTCCAGCGGAGAGTTCAGCCGGGAGCTGGCGTTACGGACAAAACGCTCCACATCATTCTCTCCGCCAAGGACAGTAAGCTGCCGACGCCATTCCGGAAGCACTTCCTCCGGCTTTAAACGCCGCTGGGCAAAGACGGTACGGTTTGCCTTGGCCCGCTCAAGGGCATCATGCCACTGGCTTTCAATCGGCTTCAGGTCAACACCAAGATCTCCGAAATCAAATGCCATCTGATCCGTTTTGATCCGATTCCGTTTCAACAGTGCGGCTTTGATCAGCGCCTGATTGATACGTTGCTCGTCCTCAGGCATCGGCACCAGAACACCCAGCTCCTTACGAATAGCATCCGCTTTCTTGAGGATGACGTTAAGAATGAAGCCATCCACCGGATTGTCCTGCCCATAAAGCATGGTGCAACGGACTTCGGGCTCTTTCTGGCCAAAACGGTCAACACGCCCCTCGCGTTGCTCATGACGGGTCGGATTCCAGGCAAGATCGTAATGTATAACCGCAGTGTACTGGTGTTGAAGGTTGACCCCCTCGGAAAGGCAGTCGGTAGCTACCAGTACAGGGCGATCTGCTTCGCCAAGTTCAAACACGCGTGCTTCACGCTCTTCCGGGGTAAATTCACCGGTGACGGCATCAACCGTATAATCCTTGAAGTGACGTTTGAGATGATGGGCCACATAATGGGCAGTGGCAATATAGCGACAGAAAATCACCGGCCGGAAACCTGCCTTCAGCAATTCATCCAGATGGCGAATAAGTGCGGCAAGTTTTGGGTCCCCTTCACTGCCAGCAAGTCCCCGGGCTTCATCAATCAAGCTCTGCAGCCGGGAGACATCTTCCATTTGAGCTGCCGGTTCCAGGTCATTCGACATCAGATCATCGGCATGGCCATCATAGAGGCGTTCTTCATCGGCAAGCGACTCCATTTCCTCCAGCGTTCCGGCAAGCCGAGTCGTGAGGGCTTTTTCTGCCGCAGCCGGAGATGACGCCACACATCTCAGGAGGGCCAGAGTGGCATACCATATCATTCGCGCCGCTTGACCACTGGATTGTTCGGTGCGATTTGCCAGCTCAATGCAGTAGTCCTGGACCTCATCAAAGAAACGTCCCCAACGTCCGGTGAGGACATAGGTGACTTCTTTCGTCATGCGGCGCGGGAAAATACTACTGTCCTGCCACTCTTCGATGTCTTTGCGGCGGCGCTGGACAAAATGGCGAGCAAGCTCCTCTCGTAGTTCCTTGCGAACATCAACGCCGGCCCCTTGCAGGGTGGAGAATTCTATCTTCAACAATGACAACAGATTATGAAATGCGGTGTCATCGCCAGAGTGAGGAGTTGCGGTGAGTAGCAGCAGGTGACGCGATGGATCAACCGTCAGGCGTTGAAGAAGTTCGAAACGTAGCTGTTTCCCCTGTCCTCCTGCCGCACAGGTGTGGGCCTCGTCAACGATGATGCACTCCGGTGCAATGGCAAGGAAGTGTTCCCGGTGGCGTTCGCTTTTAATGTAATCAAGACTGACTACGACGAATGGATGATGGTCAAAGAGGGAGACTCCGTGGGGAATATCTCGCTCTAACCGGTTAACGCTGGACGCTGTCAGGGCTACTGCCTTGATATGAAAGTGTGTCTGCAGCTCATGCTGCCATTGCTCCACCAGGTGGGGAGGACAGAGAACGGCGATACGCGATATTTCGCCGCGGTCCAGCAGCTCCCGAGCGATTAGCCCTGCTTCGATGGTCTTCCCGATACCGACATCGTCGGCAATGAGCAGGCGAACTGTGGGCAAGCGCAAGGCCATGAGCAAAGGAACAAGCTGATAGGCACGCGGTTCAACAGCGATGTTGCCGAATGAACGGAACGGACCGGCTCCAGCACGAAGTTTAAGCTGGAGCGCATCACGCAATAGAACAGCAGCATCGTGCGTACCGGAATTCTGGGGGTTCGGCCATTCAAAGGAAGCAGGCGTAGGTTGCGTCGGCTCAAGAGATGGGAGCAGTGTTACAACGTCGTCTTCAGAACCTCCCAGAGGGCGCAGGCGTAACAGGTCCTTATCAGACTGGGGAAGGACAACCCATTCCCTTCCGCGGGCCATAATCAACGCACCTGGAGCAAAATCAATAATAGCTTCATTCATAGTTGGCTAAACTCTCCCGCCAAGGATTTCCTGAAATTCCCCAAACATCTCTGGCCATTGTGACTGGTCAGACGTAAAGACCATGACCCGATAGCCACGGTCTTCGGCATATACCCGCAGGCTGTCGTCCGGTGCGGACAGGAAGACCAACACTCGATCCGTTTTGTACTGGGCATCAGCAACGCCTTGGCCATTGTTCAGAGATACGTTCAGTGCATCCGGTCGCCGCAACTCACGTTTATCCAATTCCAAAAGCCAGGCAGACAGAAGAGCGCCCGTGCTAGGTGGGACTGCATTTTCCTGAAACGAATCCCGGCGCACGCTGGAATTTGCAAGGGCAACCAGCAGCTGCAGCACTTTAGGGTCCTGGCGGCTGATTTTGTCATGATCCGGTTGATTGTAATACGACAACAGGCATTGGTAACAACCAGCTTCGCATATTCTTTCGCCGTCAGGTCGGCGCAGCTCAAGCTCTGCCAGTTGATCAAAATTCCAAGTGGTTTCGGGAGGCTGAAAGTGCATCAATTTCAGAGCGTTTTTAGCAACTTCTGCCAGCTGGTCAGGTTCACTCGCCAGACGGGTGAGCACGCCTGCACCACCTTCGGCAGCCTCATAAAAAAGAAGGGCACGGCGATTATCAGCAGTCGGGAGTGGTTCTGCAACCAGTTCCGCCTCTTCGATCTGGAAGGTTTGCTCAATCCCGCGCTTGAGCGATGCTTGCAGTGTAGCCATTGCTTCTTCGGGAAGCACCTGTTTGGGGGTCAGAATAAGAATGTTGCGGTGATCCTCCACAAACGGAACAATCCGTTGCGGCTGCACCTTGTCAAGCAAGGCTTCGTCACCATTATCTCCGTTCTTTTCTTCTTCCGGGTTTTCCTTTTTACTCCAGACACCTGAAATCGGATTTATGTAGAAACCGAGCTGTTTCTTATCCTTTCGCCGCCGCCAACCACGGTTTATCCGCCAGATTCTGGCTGCTGCAGCATAGGTCAGAGTTGCCAGTTCTTCATCATCCAAGACGACCTTGGCATCAGTTTTCTGGATGAGGCCATCCGGACCAGGCAAGAACCGATACGTTGTCTGCAACTCAAAGCCTTGTCGCTGACGCTCCTCATCATTGATGGTAATGCGTTCAACCGGAATGGTTTCTACTGTCTCAATCCGGTAGAGCTCGTTCACTCGATCATTTTCTGTGAGCGGATTATTGCAGTTTTCGCAGACATTAGCCGTTGGTTCCGGACTATTCTGCTCACCCATGTGCCCATAGCCGCAGCAGGAACAGACACGCGATGACACAGTTGCCAGTGTACTTCCGGATGAAATATGCTCACCCGCGCCGATGTTGAGCTTGGCGCGAACGACTCGATAGGTGCGGCCCTCGTGATAGATGAGACTTCGTGGCCCGAACTCAGACAGAGCCAGGAATCGCGGACGACTGACCATATTGCCATCGTCGTCACGGCCATTTACCGTGCCTCCTCGACCAGGTATCCACGCCATAAGAGGTAACCGTGGGAAATTGTATCCCGGTAGGAAACCCTGGCTTGCCAGAAACCGATAGGTGTAGAAATCAGAGTTCTGAGTGTTTTTGTCTTTGAGGAGGGTGAAATACTGTCTTGCTGCATCGCCGTAACGTCTGCGCGCATTTTCTCGCTCAGTATGGCTGGCTGCGTGGCTTTTCACTACGGCATCCGCCATATCCATCTGCTTGCGTGTCGCATCAAACAGGTTCCGCCATCTATCGAGAGATTGATCAAATGCCATCGGTGCACGATTAATCACCTGATCAACATATTGGTTGTCAAACCATGGAGCCGAATCCGAACTCAGTTCGCCAGCTACTTCTTGCATAACGCGATGTGCCATTGTGCGAGCGCGTTCTGATACGACAGGATCGTTGAATCGAGTCAGCAATTCCTGCTTTATCGGTTTATGTTCCTTCTCCAGATCAAGTAACGGTGCAATGCTTGTGTCGAGCTGATGTTCTACATCGGCCAGCCAGACAGCCTGAAGATGACTCTCGATGAGGTCCCGATTAGTCAGGTCCAGAGTAGGCGGCTTGACAACGCCATGGACCATTTCATTTGCATTGTGAAAGAACCATTGGTCGTGAGGACTAAGGGCGGCACAATAGGTCAGGACGAATGCCGGTTGTCCAGAGCGTCCTGCCCGGCCACTGCGCTGCGCATAATTCGCAGGGGTTGGAGGGACATTTCTCAAATAAACCGAGTTTAATGCAGAAATATCAACACCCAGCTCCATGGTTGGCGAACAAAATAGAACTGGCAGACGCATCAATGGCGCTTCATTGCCGGGATTTGCCGCCCATTCTTCTCGGTCTTTCTTGGTAAAGCGGAAGCGGGCCTCCAGAACCATACGCTTACTTTGTTCGACTTGGGCCGTATGTTCATGCGCCTCGAAGTCGAACAGAGGGTGCGCCGGCAAGGATAATACTTCTGAAACGGTCAGGTAGAGCTGTCTGAAAAAAGCATTGATTCGATCTTCTTCCTCAGCGGCAACATCATGTGTAAGGCACCACTGCATTGCTGAAGATTTCAGTCGCCAACCAACAACATTTTTGTCGATAGCCTGCTTCTGAACATAACCGTAGTTGCTTGCCGTTTCCAATAAGCTGCCGAGGATTTCGGTTATTTCCTGATCTTTCCATCCAAGCACCTGGCCGGCAAATTCGGTTTTAAGCCAGAATTGGGCATTCTTGATAAGTCTGATGAGACGGGACCTTGGTCCTCCTCCGACCAGATCTTCACGAGGTTTACCCTTGTACTCCGGACGCTTCCCGAGAATCAGAAACTTTGAGGTTGCCAGGCGCTCATCCTGGGAAAATGACCATCGCTCATTCAGGTAGCTATAGGCATTGGTCCGGGCTTTGTCCTGCTCCAGTGAATCCAGATATCGAGATTCAAGACAGAGATTACGACGCAATTCATCGAACACCAGACGAGCGAGCTCTTGCCGGCTTCCAGGGGTCAGTCTTTGTAATACTGAATGGCCAGAGAAGAGGGAGTTGTCCGCACAAAAATCGTCAAGCCCCAGATAATCAATGCGAAGCAGTTTCAGCTGGTCAAGATTAGGATTGTTGTAGCGCCATCCCTTTCTTAAATCGCGCAGCAACCGATAGCCCAAAATAAAGCGAAGGGTACGCTGTGCCTCCTGACGTGCAAGCCCAACAAGTTTTGGACTTTTAAGATATTCGCAGAGAATACCTTCATCACTTTGATTAAATCCGAGAGCCTTGAAAACCGAGTCTGCAAGGTTTTCTTCCGTCAACATGGACGCGTTCTGCTTCAATGCACCGATGAGACCAGCGCGTAGAGTGAGCAGGAAGATAAAATCATTGAAGTGTCCAGCTTGAAGTGCGGCATCTTGACGATTGTCACTAAAACCAAGGAGTTTACGTGGATCAGGGAGATTTTCAGGCCATTCAGTTATCTTAAACAGCTGCCGTAAAGAGGAAAGCGTTAATATGGTTGTCGCCGATGAGCGCCCCTCGCCTGAAAGACTTGAGAGGCGATTTACATCTTTCCCGTATGCTTCATGCAGATAGCCGCAGTTTAGACAAAACCGGAACTTGCCCGGGATTAACCAGTAGGATCTTGCAGAAGCGTCTTCGTAACCCTGAGAGTCAACCTTGACTTCAACTGGCACGGCATGTTTGTAATCCCGCTTTATTTTTGGATCTGTACCTGAAAGATCCAGCCAGTTGTCCGGCAGGTCTTCCAAATTGCCGTGATACTGCTGTTCTTTTCTGCGGGGGGCCAGAAAACCAAATCTTACGTCATCATCTTCACACGCAATGTCTTCAATATCTCGGGGAGTAAACCGGCACGCTGCACCCTTTTCCTCCCAGACCGGGTGGTATTCTTGTCCGCACTCACGACAAAAATGGGTTGCATACAGGAAAATATTCTCTGCCTGCCGTCCAGGAGCGAAACGTTGAGCGTCGAGTGTTACGTGCCGTTGCCCTTCGGCTTCAAGAGTGGCATGTACTTTCCCTGGACCACTGATGAATTGATGCAATTTGAACGCGAATGGCGGCCGTCCAAGGGGAGTCCTGACGTTATGCGCTGAAATCAGGAATGTTTGTAATGCATTTCGAGCTGTGTCCAGGTCGAGGCCTGCATCATCGGATAAACGTTTTGACGCATCGGAAAGCGTAATCGGCTTGGCGCGTTTTGGTTTTGCTAGCTCTTTTAAGTCTATGCCAAGCGTAAGCTCTACCCACACTGCCAGCGGATCTTGCTGGAAAGCACCATAATCAGGCCAACTATAAGGTCTATTGAGAATTCGCCCTTTCAGGAGCGGAATGATCGCCGGCAGGTCCAGGGAACAGTCTGTAACCCGTTCGAGTGTTTCCCCAATAACCTCGTGAGCAGTAATCGTGGCGCCGAAGAGCTTACTTGCCACTTTTGCGACGGTATTCTGCTGATCCTCGGTCGTACCGGTACTCGACATTGTCGCCGATGTTCCGATGCAGATAAGGTTTTTTGCCTCAAGCCTTTGCCGCAATCTGCGCACCAGCATGGCGACATCGGCACCCTGGCGTCCGCGGTAGGTGTGCAATTCATCCAAAACCAGAAATTCGAGACCACGGCAATGTTCGACAACCTGCCGATCTTTCTCCTCGTAACGTGTGAGAATGAGCTCCAGCATCATAAAGTTAGTCAGCAGAATATCTGGAGGAGCTGTGGCAATATCTTTCCGATCTTGATCACTTTCCTGTCCGGTATACCGGGCAACGGTGAACGGTTTTTGATGCGGAGCATAGCCATGCAGGAATTTGCTCAACTCCTCCAGCTGGCTATTTGCCAACGCATTCATCGGATAGATGACAATTGCACGAGTCCGTGGTGTAGGATCGAGTTCCTTCGCCTTCAGGATGCGATCAATTATCGGGATGAAGAATGACAGCGATTTCCCTGAACCGGTACCGGTGGTGACAACATAGCTTTTATTTTCACGTGCGTTGGCAATCGCCTCTAGCTGATGCGTAAAAAGATTTAAGTGGTTGGCTCTCCCTTCGGGCTTCCCCTCCAGAAATATATCCGCGCAGGAATTGTGTAGCAGGCCTTGCCAAACAAGTTCCTGAACAGATTCTTTCCGTTGATAATTGGGATTAATCTGAATAAGTGGCTCAGGCCAATAGCGACCAGCCGTATACTCTCTTTCAACAAGTTCACGTATATCCTGAGCATGAATTCGCGTGAAACTTCGGGAAAAGTTGCTGTATTCGTTTATTACGTTGTCACGAAACTCAAATACGTTTTCCATATTCATTTCACTCGCTGGATAGATTCTCGAATACAATTCCAAATTGAATTTCAGGGATGCACATTTTCTAAATATCCGGCTCAACCTCTGAATTTACATATATCTGCCACCGACGATCCTTTTTAGCCCCCTTGATACTCACTTTTGGAGTCAAGGCTGTTGGAATTGGCCGTTTCAACCGGACATAGTCGGCGAGAGGTGTTACCAGTTCTTTTTCACCGACCAGTTCCAATAAATAGCCAAGCCTCTGTGCATATGACACAGGCGACAGTTCGGCAACCTCGACAAGTCGCTTCGGATCGATACGCTCAGCCAGTTCGGTCAGGATGGTTGCGACATTATCCAGACCGGCACAGTGGCTGACATAACCGACAACATCAAGCGCAGTTGCCTCGGGTGTTGATACCTTTATGGTACCGGCAGTGGTGTTACGTATTTCTGTGGGGATTGCTGCCGCATTCTTCCGGTAAATGAACTGAACCCTGATATTGCCACAGGTTATCGGCCTGCGAACTTTTGCCACCATGACTTGAAAGACCTGCGGCCGCTGATGTGCCGCCCCATGATATTCTGCTGCACTCAGGAGCCCGGCATAATAGACCTCCCCCAAATGCTCCATGAGATGCGGGATGAACTGGGCCGCGGGAACACACCCCACGATTCGGTGCATCGGAAGAAGAATGACGTAAAAGCCGCGGAACGGCATTGCGATCTCGCCTTTTTTCTGCAAGCGATGCAACGCCGACTTGACCGCAATTTCAGATGAACCTGCCAGATTGAAGAACTCCTGGTAGGTAAAACATGAGCGGCCTTGCGCGGCTAAACTGTCGACCAGACCAAGATACATACGCCAATCTCTATCCTGTTTGATTTTGGCGCATAAAATAGCACGTGTTGCTTAAATTTGCAAACAATCAATGTGAATTTGTATTCATCAGGTATGTCGCTGGCTCTTGAAAGCGTCAGGTAATTTTATCGGACAAATAAATCGGTTTTTTTGTCGTAAAAACAGTTTTTACGACAAAAAATCTGAGGGGATAGGACTTCCCCATTATGATCTTTTTCATTCATCCGCCAGCGATTGATATTATTTTGATATTGTTCTCAAATTGACTTCGTTTGCAATGTTCATGAGAACAGTCCTTCCCGGTAGTTTCGGTTATCACAATGTCAAGCACGTTAAATTCTGTATCGATAGGGGCTGTTATGGACAAAACAAAAGACACCCGAGTCAGCCGGGAACAGCTGTATCAAGAGGTATGGGCGGAGCCGATGACCACTGTTGCACTGAAGTACAAGGTTTCGTCAAGTTTTCTTGCCCGCATCTGCACTCGACTGAAGGTCCCTCGGCCACAAAGGGGCTACTGGGCGATGTATGCGACCGGCAAACGCCCTAAGAAACCACCATTGCCAGCTGCCAGTCCGGGTGATGAACTGGAATGGGCTCGCGACGGCTATGCAAGAGTTGCTCAACTGCCTCCGCCACAGGCACCGCAAGACAGCATTGGAAAAACAAGTCGGCGGCGATCACTTCCGCAACAGCACCCGCTGCTCGAAGGCTTCAAAGAACTCATGTCCGGAGCAGGCGAGAACCGCAACGGTTTCCTCAAGCCAAGGAAATACCTGATAGCTGACATTATTGTCTCAAAGGAAAGCCTGGAGCGAGCAATCGACGTGGCAAATACTCTGTATCTGTCCTTTGAAAGACGAGGCCATTCCATCATCCTGGCGCCGTATGGACAGAACCTGCATCGCCATGAGGTAGATGAACGAGAAAAGGGTGGACGTCGCAATGAACATTATTACTCGGATCTCTGGAGCACTTCACGTCCGACGGTTGTCTTTATTGGCACTGTAGCTTTTGGCGTAACCATTTTCGAGATGAGTGAGAATGTCGAAGTGGAGTATCAAGATGGCAAGTACACCCGGGTCTCGGAACTTCCGGTCAAGAAACCGAGACGTTATGAATCATATTCCTGGCGAAGCATGTCTGACCTGCCGAGCAGACGATTGTGTGTGCAGGTGTACTCTCCCTATCAGAGAGTCACATGGATGCGGCAGTGGCGCGAATCGAAATCCGGCGACTTTCCGCGAAAGCTTGCAGGCCTGGTAAAAGAGCTTGAAGCCGAAGTAGCAAACATCGTCAAGCGTTTTGAGGAAGGTGAGCGCCAAGCCGAGATCGAACGGCAGCGACGGGAAGATGAAAGACGCAGGCAGGCTCGGGAAGAGGCTGAACGCCGGCGGGTCAAGGCGATCAAGGACAGCCGGGATGAGTTATCCGACATCATCAAGGCCTGGGGCAAGGCAAAGAGGATCGAGGAATTCTTTGCCGATGTTGAGAGGCGGATTACCGATATGGAGGGTGAAAAGAAAGCCTCTGTCCTGGAACGACTGGCACTGGCCCGCAAGATGGTTGATACTACGGATGCCCTGAAATGGCTTGCTTCATGGAAGACGCCGGAGGAAAGAAATCAGGGACACACTCAGTATGACACTTGGCATTACTGATTGATTGTCAATTCAACGCTGCAAGCTGCTGCTGTTCCGAAAAGTAGGTTAGTACAAATATGTACTGAGATTTTGTAGCTACCATTTTCTCCGGCAGTCAGTACAGTCAATAATGATAGCTGATCAGGCCTGCCGTGGAGTTAACCTTTCGTCAGAGCTCAATAACCATCTGCCGGTCGTACTGCGGATTGACTTCCACATCCTTGTAGCCGTAGGGATTCACGATCACCCTAGTCTTACCGAGTGAGTAGTCGAAGGAATTGTGGGTATGGCCATGCACCCAGAGATCCGGGCCATGATCGATAATCTCGTTGGAGAGATCTGTCATGAAGGCGCAGTTGAGGCTGTCACCCCGGAAACGCTCATGGATGGACAATGGTGACACGCCGTGGTGTGTCACCACGACAGTCTTCCTGCCGCTGGCGGTGGTCAGTACCCCGAAGATATATTGTTTCGATTCCTGAAACAGCTCGACCGTCTCTTCGGGCATGAGTCGAGTCCCGTCAGCCTTCTTGATTACAACAAAGTCATTCATGTTCTTCCGGGCGTACTGCATCTTGAAGAAGTCCTTGCCGAGAAAATCCGTCCAGAGGGTTGCTCCGATGAACAGGACGCCATTGATATCGACGGACTCGTTTTCCAGGAAGTGGACATTCCCGGGCAGGGAGAGCTTGGCCTTCAGTTCGTGGATGCGCCCGAAGAAATCATTGTGGTAGAAAAAGTGATTCCCTTCGACATAGATGACAGCCAGAAAACGCTTGGCCAGAAGGCTGACAACCTTGAGCCAGGTCTCTTGACGGTGGGCGAGGCCGATGTCACCGGCAACCAGGGCAACGGTCTCCTTGTCAGTCGGCAGCGGTGGCACCACCATTTCCAAAATGCGGGAAATCTTGTTGGGCTGCCAGAACTCGGCGTGGATATCGGAAAATGGGCGGACGAGCATAATCACTCTCCATATGCGTACTGATTCGGCTGAAGTATCAGCAATCTACCTGAAAACGGTGGGGGAGTGGATAAATTATTCCGGCTGGAATGTTGGTTCAGGGCAATGGCGCATTGAAGGTACCATTTTTGTACCCAAAAAAGCGCTATTGGCGGAAGGTGGCAAAAAGCTCCCCATATTTGGTGCCAAATTGGTAGCCAAAACAGCCACCAAGCAGTTCGGTATCCAAAACGGGTGACCAGATTGGATGCCGAACATTCCCCTACCACCAGTAGTACCAGCGCCAGTACCACCATGGGGCATAACAGGGACGGTAATCCGTGCTGGAGAAGGCGTACTTGAGCAGTGTCCAGAACGGTTTCCCCTTCACATAGCCATGGTAGAGCCGCACCTGCACCCGGTCCATCAGGATGTACGGCAGCGAGATGCAGGCAATGCCGATGGCCCAGTACCAGAATGTCCCGAGGAAACAGAGGCCGACAAGCAGACCGGTGGCTGCACTGGTCAGCAGAGGCACGACAATGGCGACCAGCATTGCGGGAAGCTTCGCCCGTTTCGGCTGCCGCTCCCTGAGCCATTGCTGGGCATCATAGTATTTGATCATCGGAAAACCTCCCTTTGTGGCTTAGTCGATCAAATTCGCACATGCGCCGGTTTGCACAGGCAACCGAGCCCTGTAGTCCCCTTGTTCAGAAAGCCAAAGATCCTCCTCCGTAGCAGGTTCAGATCTTTGGAAGTGATTGTGGCGTCATTGGCGACATGCCAGTCCGGGATCATCTGCAGTTCCAAGATAACGAGACCGGCTCTTGCCAGAGCTTTCTTCTTACGAGGGCCAGTCTTATGCGTATCGGTCACCTCGATTCCAATAACACCAGATGTTTCATGGTAGAGATCAGAGTCAGGAGACAGAACCAGCTGACAGTCCACAGAGTAGTTGAGACCGGATCGATCATCATGAACGGGCCACTCATCGGAAGTTTCGTCAATTTTTAGTATGAATTCTTTCCCGAATAGTCTGATCCGCCATATTGACAACTTGCACACGTATTCCTGCACCAGTTCGTGGGCGATCCCCTTGGAGCCCTTACCATGACCGTCTCCGGAACCACCGAGATAGGCGAAGCTGGAAGACTTTGCTCCGCGGTCTACCGGCACCATGGGTCTCAGCTTGATAAGATCGTAGAAATATTTTCCTTCCCACTCTTCCGGATACTGGCGCCGCAGACGCAAAGCTTCATGTACGGTAATGATCGGGCTGGAAAAATCTGCTTTCTGGTACGCTAACAGTTTCATATATTCCCCTCGATGATGTTGTAGTCCGGCGTCAGCAGGTTGATCGCCTTGCCGATGGCGATGTCCAGCATGATCACTTCCTGGCCGTTCAGATAAATCTTGCCGACAGGAGCGCCTTTCTCGACCAGACTGATTTCAAGTGAATGGATGCCGTCCTTCTGTCTGGCAACCAGATAGAGCGCCTGCGGATAACCGCCGTTATTGCGTTTGAGCGCCGTTACCAGTTCGATCTTGCTGCCCGCTTTGCTAGTTCGCTTCCAGTAGGCCTGCATGAAGTAGTTCAGAGACGATTTGACCATGGCCAGTTCATAGAGATCGTTATCAATGACAAAACCCCAGAAGTTGGCCCTGACCAAGGTGTTTCTGTTGAAGCGGGTTTTGTAATGGCCGCCGTTATCCCGGTAGTCATACCGTTCCATTTCGACCGTGGCGGAGACGGATATCCCTTTGAAATTGAATGCGATCATCCTGCCTCCACCTCCTTCCAGAGTTTGCTCAGATACGTTGCCGATACCTTCAGTTTCCGCTTGCTCTGCAGATAACCGGCAATGACACGAAAGCCCATGCCATCTGCCTTCAGCCCCCTTACCTCGCCCCAGTAGGCCAGGATCTTCCGGCGGAGGACCGGTTTTCTCCCCCTGGTGACAAGGGTCGCTGCGGCCGCCCGGCGCAGGTGGGAAAAGTCGTCATACTGTTCCTGGTCCGCCACCCGGTAACCTTTCCCCTTGATCGTGTCCCAGCCCCCTTTGCGGGCGGCCATGACAAAGGCGCAGTATTTGGAAATCCGGCCGGGGAGGTCTGGTCGTTCACCTTTGAGCTGGAACGATCTCTTCACTCCCTCCTGGAAGATCTCGATGATCTTGTCTTCCGGCAGCGATGACACCCAGGAAAAGAGCTTCTTCCGCTCGTGTTCCGTCAGGCCGGTTATCAGGTTCAACTGCTCGGTCATGTCATCCTCTCGTGTAGGTCAGGGTCTCCCGCAGCCGGAAATGGGAGGTTTCCAGGGAGGTCTGCTGCAGGGCCTGCTCGTGGCTCATGCCGTGGGCGATGCACTCCAGGTAGCGTTCCTGGGCAAAGTTGTGCTTGAGGCCGTGGCTGCCGCGGCCCGGGGCATACTGGCCGGTCTGTTGCGCCGCAGCATTGATAGCCTCCACATAGGCGAAGTAATCGCTCTCCAGTTTCCCGTGCCGGGAGATGTATTCTTCCAGCCTGCGGTAAGTCGGGACGGAGACGAAGTGCGCGGTCTCCTTGCCACCTTTCTCCACCGAGGCAACCATGCCCACTGGCAAGCCGGTGACCGGATCGGTGCTGATGCCGCGCAGACCGTTCATGTGCAGCGGGTTTTTCATTCGCCGGTTGCTGGGAGCGCCGGCCCCTTCGGTACGCAGGCCGCCTTCGTATTGCAGTGACGCCTGCAACTGGAAGGTCCCATCGTTGAGGGCGGCGATCAGCCGGACCGGATCGGGGTAGGCCCGGTTGTCGAAGAGCTTGCTCGACTTCCGGAGCAGCTTTCTGCTTCTGGCGTAGAACTCCATGCGCAACGGTTCCGTGTTCAAGCGGGGAATCTCCAGAGCATGGATCTCGATATAATGATTGATGGCGTACTCGAACTTTCCCAGTGCCGACAGAATGGTCTCCATGGTCTGGCGGGAGCGTTTCTTTTCGACATAGTGCGCCAGGCGTTCCTCAAGGTACGCTGCCATGTCGTCGTGAACGAACGCGGTATCAAGGATGGAAGTCCGTCTGTTTCCGATCATGAGCTCCACGAAGCGATGGGCCTCGTATTTGTAGACCTTCCAGGAGCCGAAGGAGCGGATGCCCAGAGCAGTGTCCGCTTTTGCCTCGCGAATCGAGCGGACCGCGTGGAAAACCGCTTCGGCCTGGGAGTGCAGTGATGTCGGCCACCGGTGTTTCATTGATTACCTCTGGCCGTTGCCGGCCTGCGTGGTGAGATGACATGCTCTTTTTCCGGCATCGCCATGCCGACGGTAGCAGCTCCGTCTTCCTGCTTTTCGTAGTGTCCCTTGTATGTGGACCGGGCAAGGATTCATGCCGTCTGTCCTGCTGTCTGTCGTGAACCGGGACTCTACCGGTGGATCACATCAAACAGGTCCTCGATTGTGCTGTTCCGGGAAACGCCTCGCCACTGCGTTCAGGACTCAGGGGCCGATACCTGGTCCGCCATCTAATGGTTTCCGGTACAACGTTCGATCATGCGAGGGGGAGGTGCATTGACCTCGACATGAAAGGGCTCTGCTTAGGTTGGCCAATCCCATGGGTGGTGTCCGGCCGGGCCAAGTGGCTCAACGGCTCTGGGTACACCGGGCAGTGATGCTGCGAAAAATCTCTCCTATCTGAAAAGTCGTAACTGTTTTGTTTGTTTCCAATATCCCGGCAAAACCCTGATTATTTAGAGCTTTCAGGGGGAAGACTCACCAGTAAGGCCGGTATTTGTGATCATTTGTTGGCACTGCTCCCAAGCATTCAGTTTTGCAATGCCGTCAAGATGCTCATCTTTAAGATCCTGAAAGAGAGGTGACGATTCACGAGCTTCGTCACGATATTTCTGACGGTCTTCCACTGACAGAGAGATCCAGTGGCTGTCTCGTTCCTGTGCTTCTCTTTCCTCAGCCGCCAGGTGCTCTTCCTTTCTCCTGGCCTCGGCACGTTTTCGTTCTGCGGCAGCCTCTGTCTTGACAGCGCGAACATGAGGTGGTTCATACCATTCCGGTACCACGAGGTCATCACAGAGTGCCTGGAGATAGCCACCGGGATTACGGATCTCAGCGTGCTCCCGTCGCCAGGTTCCTGCGGCGATGTCAGCAGCCTGCATAATCCTCTCGCTACCGTGGCGCTTAATAAGAACGACCAGTTCATTGCCCGAAACAACGGAGAAGGGAGTGCCAGACAACAACGAGCGGATCTGTTCTGTTGTTATCTTTTCTATCTTCTTTTCTTTTCTGTTCTCTGGCGTGACGTCACGTGACCGGTCAACGTGACTGTCACGTGACACGTCGGCAGGCTCTGGAAGGGCAAGAAGATTGTCACGCTGCTTTTTCCGGTGCCGCTGTTTGCGCTCCCGGTCGTTTTCCCGGCGCTTTTCCAGCTTGTCTTCGCTCTGATACTTGCTCCAATTGGCAATGAAAATTATTCCGTCCTGCTGGTCGATCATTTCCAGACCGGCAAAGATGGTAAGACCGAGCTGAACGGTCGGCAGGGCAATATCCGTCACCATGCTGAGCGTTTCAGCTGTGTATGGCAGGCTGTCAGAAATCATCAAGTAGCCACCCCGATTGCATTTGCCAGCTTCCGCCAGCATCAGCAGCCAGAGCAGGACAAGCGTATTGCCTTCCGGTCCTTTGCGGATCATCTTGATTTTCCGATGATCCAGTATGTTGCACATGATCTTGATCCAATCCACCTTGATACCCTTTGGTCAGGCTGTACTGCATCCTGCAGTTCCTGGTGCCAATCCGGATTTTACGCACTGCACCGCTGAACAGTGAGAACTCGCCTGATCACATAAGGTCAGCATTTCGACCTGTGCCCTGACGCTTTCCTGCTTCATTTTCTCATTCACCAGGCGGATCACTCCGACACTGAGGATTGCAGTAATTCGATTGAGGCGTTGTTCCGGGGTCATAAGGAAATTTCCCGATAGCTGTTTCAGCTGGACACAGAACGTTTCATTGTGCTATTTGTTACCATAATTAATCTTCAGTTTACGCTATCGCGTAATAATGTTACAAATAATAGTAAATATGTTACTTTGTCAAGGAGTTTTTGGGGTTCCTATGCGCATTGCTGAATTGTTTCGCAGGGCCAGGGAAGCAAAGGGGCTGAAGCAATCGGAAATTGCGGATCAGTGCGGTATTTCGCGGTCGGCTCTCGCCCGTTTTGAGACGGGGTCATTGCGCCTTGCAGAGGAGACCTTGTTACAGATTGCTCCGCTCCTCGACATCGATCCCGAGTTTCTGCGTGGCAATGCCACGATTCCGTTCAAGAGTCAGACCGGATCGCTCATCAAGTTTGTCGTCGACAAATATCACGTCAACACGGATATGCTCCTCGCAACGATTCTTGCGCGCTGCGATGTTCTTGAAATCTATTACCTCACCCCGCCTCTCACAATTGTTGATCGCATTCGCCACCTCAATGTTGTTGCTAATCCGACTTACGCTCTGCTTATGAGCGATGAGGCCGGGAATGTTTATCTGATCAGATGCAAATCACCCAAAGACTTTCTAGCCTGGGATGACAGTCTCTCTTCCTGGCATTCGGAACAGCGCAAGCTGACCGGCAAAAGCGGCCACTTCGAACAGTTGATTATCTCAAAAGAATTGTTCGAGAAGATTCGTGATTGGCAGGACATCTACAAGGCAGACTTTGATTCCCTGTTCAACCAGAAGGCTGAGAATCTCATCAATAAAGTGATGGCTCTCAGCGAAGCGGAAAAGAAATTGATTCTTTTCGTTCGTGAGCAGCATCTCGACCCTGAAGACGCTATTCAGAAACTCCAGCAGTAAATCTCCCTCTTCACGCAATCGATAGCACCTTGCCGTGACAATTTCCGGCAACTGGATAGTTGTGCCTCTTGAGTATTTAATGGGCATCTGGTACACTTGCAAAACTTTAGGAGGTGCTTATGGCTGAAATTGCAGACAATGATCGCAAGTGCGCTCTTTATGTTCGGGTGTCGACAATCAATCAAGCCGAAGACGGGGAGTCCCTCGACGAGCAGGTCCAGACTCTGAAGAGCTATTGCGCCTACCGCAAATGGCAGGATTGCACGGTGTACCGGGAGGAGGGCTTTTCCGGGAAGGACCTGAAGAGACCGGCTTTCCAGCAGATGGTTGGTGATATCCGCAAGGGGAAGATCAACACTGTTATCGTCAAGAAGATTGATCGGCTTTCCCGCTCGATCATCGATTTCGAAAATGTGTACAAGTCTTTTCAGGATCAAGGCGTTGACCTGATCTCGACGCAGGAGAATTTCGACACGTCGACCGCCATCGGCAGAAGCGTCATCAGGATCGTTCTCATTTTTGCCCAACTTGAACGGGAACAGACTTCAGAACGGACTATCGATGTCATGGCGCACCGGGCGAAACAGGGAATGTTCAACGGAGGCTATCCCCGGCTTGGCTATGACATAGACTATGAAAATAAATGCCTCGTGCCGAATGAAGATGAGATCCCGATTGCGAAAGAGGTTTTCACGACCTATCTGAAATTGGGCTCTTTGAGCGAGACCGCTAAGTCGCTTAATGACCGGGGTTACCGTGTGAAAACCTGGACAACCCAGGCGGGGCGGACACGAGGGGGAGATAGATTTCAGAAAAACAATGTCAGCCGGATGCTGAACGATCCGGTGTATATCGGCAAGGTAAGATACAAGAGCGGAATCTATGATGGGCAGCAGCCGGCGATCATCAGCGAGGACCTTTTCGAAGCTGTTCAGACGATTCTTCAGGCAAACAATATCTCCAAAACCGGCTACCGGCAGAACGAGAATACCTTTTATCTGAAAGGGCTGGTCAGATGCGGATCATGCCGTTCATCCATGTCACCGAGTTTTTCCTATTCCAAGGGGAAGAAATATTACTATTACCGGTGCATGGTGAATAATGACCACAGCAAGGATCAATGCCGGATCGGCAGTGTTCACGCTCGCAAGCTGGAAGACCTGGTTGTGAATGAGCTGAAGTTTCTTGCTGGAGATCCGCGGATTATTGATGGTGTTGTCGAGAATGCTTCAAAGGAGCAGCGGGAAAAGGTGAAGGCGCTAGCCGCCAAGAAGAAGGTACTGACGGACCGGCTGACCCAGGTGGACAAAAAGGCAAAAAATCTGCTTGAGGTCCTTGGAGAGGGGGGCACCCAGAACAATCGCTCGGGTTACATCACCAAGGAGCTTGACGGGCTGGAGATTCAGGCAAAGCAGATGCGGAAAGAAAT